>Ga0209390_10000599_pt1 | contig 72106 bp, 58 predicted proteins | sample BON01_FD_187212 | JGI IMG/M metagenome (GOLD analysis project Ga0209390, IMG submission 187212) | Freshwater microbial communities from Lake Bonney liftoff mats and glacier meltwater in Antarctica - BON-01 (SPAdes) (version 2) | ecosystem: Environmental > Aquatic > Freshwater > Ice > Glacier...
AAGACGGGGAGTGGTCCAGTTTGCTGCCAAACGCTCGCAGTGGCCCCGACGGTCTGTTGTGCGAAGGCCCATTGCCGAAGCATTCGCAGTGGACACGGTTCGTCAACGGAGCCGAAACGCAAGCGGAACTCAAAGCATTGCGTCACAGTCTTTCGCGGGGGACACCCTTCGGCGATTCGACATGGCAGCAGCCAACGGCCGTCCAACTCGGACTGGAGTCCTCGCTCCGACCACGCGGACGCCCCAGAAAGCCGAAAAAATAGAATGTCCCCTTTTTGCACGTCTGAATCGACACTACGAAAACGAGGCCGACCACGCAAGTTTACCCATGCCGCCAATTAGGCTCGCTGACCCTTTTTCCTCGACCAACACGCAAAACGGAATTGCACCCTCAATCGAACGTCCCATCTTCTGGTCTCCCTGTCAGCTATGCGGAAAACCAGAAAATACAGACCCCGTCAAGACTGGCACCCGTGTACGCTTACAGATAGGATTTCAGAACGCTGTTCGTTCTGCTTCTTCGTGAGTCGTTGTTTTCCGGCACACGTCTTCTGTTCTATGTGGCAGCTTGTGACACTAACACGAGCAATGCGTATCTGAATAATAAAAAAAGACTGTCGTATCAGTACGAATTGGGACTCCTGCTGTGTGCAAAACTGCCGTCAATTTCTGTTATTTTGTGCTCTTCTTTATACCCACAGTCTGCCAAAGCCAGACACTCCATTTTTCGGACGTCACCGAGTCTTCGCAGATTCAGTTTCAACATTATTCCCCGTTGACTGAAGCACGGCACCTACACCTCTTCATGGGATCCGGCATAGCGTGGATCGACCATGATCGTGACGGTTGGCCGGATCTGTATATTTGCCAGGGCACCGCGTGGCCTCGGACGGAGACGTCGGACACGGCACAAAGCAATCAGCTGTGGGCAAATCAGGGCGGCGACACGTTTTCGAATATTACTAAGGTGTCCGGTCTAGTGAATTTCGACTATTCAATGGGTACCGCGGTCGGCGACTTTGACAATGATGGGTTCCCGGATCTGTTCGTCACCAGTTACGGCAAGAACCGAATGTACCGCAACAATGGTGACGGCACATGGCATGAAATCGGTACATCCCTCGGCATGGCCGACGAACGATTTGGGTCAAGTTGCACGTGGGCGGACGTTGACAATGACGGGAACCTTGACCTGTATGTGGTCAATTACCTAAAACTGGACCCCAATGACTACCCGTTGTGTACTCATAAGGAACAGGGCCGCACTTACGCTGCCGCATGTCATCCGAGATATCAGAAGCACGAGTGCGATATTCTATACAGCAGCAACGGAGACGGCAGTTTTACAGACATTACGGCGCAGGCCGGGCTGAAATTGGAATCAATGCGCTGTGGATTGGGAGTCGTGGCGTGTGACCTGGATGGAGACGCAGATCTCGACTTCTATGTAGCCAATGACACAGTTCACAATCAGCTGTGGGCAAATCAGGGCGCAGGGACGTTTCTTGACGATGCGTTGCTTTCCGGCGTAGCGGTTAACCGCTCGGGATCGCCTGAGGCCGGCATGGGCGCAGTCGTCGGGGACGTCGACGGGGACGGACTTCCGGATCTGTTCGTGACAAACTACTACGGCGAGACCAACACTCTGTACCGGAACGAGGGCACAGGTTTCTTTCTGGACGTCACCGATGAATTTGGCTTGGGAAGTTCGAGCCGATTGAAACTGGGATTTGGTACGTCCTTATTCGATTTCGACAATGATGGTTGGCTGGACCTGTTCGTCGCCAATGGCCACGTCCATGACCTTTCTGAGGTACTTGGTCGGAATGAGCCGTTCGCACAACGTCCGCAGTTGTTTCAGAATCAGGGCGGACAGCGTTTTACGGACGCCTCAGATTCCGGCGGGCCGTATTTTCAACGTCCCGTGGTGGGTCGAAGCTGCGCAGTCGCGGACTACGACCGCGACGGGTGGCAGGATCTGGCTATCGGGCACCTTAATTCAAGTCTGGTGCTGTTGCACAATCAGACGCACGATACGCAGATGAATAGTTTGCGAATAGAACTGGTTGGCGTCCGCTCCAACCGGAGTGCGATTGGTGCGGCCCTCGATGTTCACGTTGGTGAAAATCGGCTGACACGGTTCCGCATCGGTTCATCCGGGTATTTATCCTGCGATGAGGGCTGCCTGACAATTGGTGTCGGAACATCCGGAACACCAGTTGACGTCACCGTGCGTTGGCCCGATGGAGAAAGCCAAACCTATCGGACTTTGCAAACCGGACGACGGAATGTTCTCATTCAGGGCCGCCAGCTCGTTCAATAAGGCGAGCAGAGTTGAGAATATTCCCGCAGCCTGGGACCATCGTTCTGTCCTTCTCTCGGGACAATGGTCCCAGGTTACAACGGAAGGTAAGTTTTCAACGGACGCTGGCCAGAAAGCATGACTTCATCACCGAGAACATCATTAGGCCCAATAGTGTTCGGCACGGCATTTGATGTGGTCGCAGCGAAATTCGGGAAAAGTGGTGTGCGCTATTGCGCGCGCGTTCTGAAGTTGCCAGGCTTCACATATGGAAGAAGATGGCCACAAACAATCAAGGCTCACCGAGAAGGACATCACCGGTCTGAAGTATTTCGATCAGATTGCGCCGCTACTAAAGCGGCTGCACGATGATGCGTGTGATCGCGACACGGCAGGCAATCGCGTACTGCACTACGACCAGTACTGCATGTTGCTGCTGCTGTATTTCTTCAACCCGATCGTCACATCACTCCGAGGACTGCAGCAGGCCAGCGAACGGAAAAACGTTCAGGCCAAGTTGGGCTGCGCTCGGGCCTCTCTGGGATCGCTGTCTGAAGCCACCACGGTGTTCGATGCAGAACGCCTGAAAGAGATCATCGGAGAACTCGGGCAGCAACTACAGCCGCTGGCACAGGATAAACGTCTGCAGAACATCGACCACACCATCACACTCGTCGATGGTTCGCTCATCGCGATGACACGAGCGACAAAAGTTTGTGTCAAATTGGGGAGCATGGTTTGAGTTGACCTGGTTCTGTCGCGAGGTGGGCGCTACGGTTCGTTGACGTTTTCTCAGGGAGCGGTGAGTTGCGGAATTTGAAAGATCCTCGACAAACAAGCCTGTTTGACGAGTTCGAAGGCCTTCTTTCGTCGTTTGCCTATCGACGACTCACGGGCGGGTGGCAGCATCTGTTTCGGCACGCCATTTTGAAGCTGATGCCCGCACAAAAACTGGCCGCGCACTTTGATCCCACCCTGGGACGGCCCACCAAAGAGCTGTATTCGGTGGCCGGTATGCTGTTCATCATGGAGTTCCGCAACTGGACGCACGACGCAGCCGCCGATGCGTACATGTTCAACCTCGACGTGCAGTACGCGTTGCATCTGAAGCCGGAAAATCAAAGCCGCTGCCGACGCACGATCGAACGCTACATCCGGCTGTTTCGCACAGATGAACTCGCACCGCTTCTGACAATTCTGGACTTCGCCTATGACTGTCAGTCCAATCGCTTCACGCACTGTCCGGCGGGTCTGGAACTGCACAGAGCTCACTACCAGAAACGCGAAGATCAACACCTGCTACTAATGTTGGGTGGCACGTGTGGCAAGTGTCCGCTGAAGGGCCGGTGCCCGATCCGTCGCGATCCGATGCTGTGCCAATTGCGGCTGAACGGGCAGGATCTGCGACTTGCTCAGTGACGAGCGGCCGAACGCACAGACGACTTCAAAACAGATTACCGAATGCGCGGCGGCATCGAAGCCACCAACTCGATGCTGCAGCGAGTGACCGGTCTGGACCGTCTGCGAGTGCGCGGTCGGCCGTGTTTTCGAGCATTCTGCTGAAAGTCGCCGGCTGGAATTTACTGCGAGCGGCCAGCGTGCGCTCACTGATCGCCAAACTGACGAAAGGTGGAAAGACTGGGGATTCTGCGGCTATGTCTCGCGCAATTTCCGAGCTCTTGCACGGTCTCACATTGCTTCGAAACGGCTTCCCGCGCTTCACAGTTGCCTGACGGATTCAAATCCGGAATTGCTGCGAATCCCAACCTCAAAACAACCGACTTTTGTCGCTCGTGTCAGGGACAGGTAACACTCACCATTGGCGACGATCGACTGACGACTACTCAGAAAGAACACGTTTTTCTGACGATCGAGGCCGACGACAACCTTCTTCAAGCGACTGCTCAAATGACTCCTAAGCTTTTTGAGAGGAACGCTTCGCTCAGGACACGCTATCGTCGAACGTGCCAAAAGGGCTGGGACTACACATTCGTTGTACACCGAAATGCACCTTTTGTGGCCGAGAATTCCGTCCGCGAATCGGAGTATTTTGAAGCTGGTTTTAGGCGGCCATCAAACCCCGCAAATGCGGCAACATTCGGATGGCGGATGTTTTGTGGTGGCACAGAAAAGCACAGAACCCATTGCAAACCAACTGACTTTATGTAAGACCTTGGAAATCAGGTGAGCTGACCTAATTCGCCATCTGTGACACAAAGTCTAGGCCACAAAGGAGTTTGCGACCGCCGTTCGTCGGCTGTCGCTATTCCAACCAAAGGCCTACGAAACCGGAGGGACGCCAGCAACTGAAATACGCGAACGTGCTGACGCACTCCTGCGCCAGCACCTGATCGCGATGCGAATAACAGGGAACGTGAATCGGCACGATCGCATTCCGATCAACAATTTCCACGCGATCGACGTACGCCTGCAACACAACCGTGCCCCCGATACCGCCTCGAACGCCTTTGCCGTGTTCATGCGCGACTTGCCGCTGAGCGACTCAAACACTATCAAGTTAAGGAATGGGTGAATTCGTACGACCTTTCCGTTACGTCGAGGGAATACTACTTTCGTTCTGTTGCTACAGGTCGGGAAGAATTTGGGTGTAGCAAAATGTAGTTAATTGGCCTGACCTGCACGGAATTTGACCCAATCACCATTGATGCTGAATTCACGTCAAGACCGTGATTGGTCAACAATTTTCAATAATTTGTGAGCCGAGGCTGAGACCAGTCATACTGATCGTCCACAAGGATCACGACAATATTCGGCTGTGCACTTTTTTCGACGGACACAGTTTGCCGGGTCGGCAGCAAAACACCACACAGAATCTCGCACGCCACCATCGCCCAATCGCCGCAGCGTCGACATTCAGTGCGAGTAGGTTTTAGTGAAAAAGTTTTGCTTGAAGTCTGAACAATAATCCAACCACTTTCTGATTCCGGATGTGCACAATCCACGACGGGCTAAAAACATCATGGTGGCGGCCTATCACGCTTGGTCTCGAAATTCCTCAAAGGTTCACGGCTTTAACCGTTTCAGCCCGTGAGCTTCACGCTGGGAATTCAGATAGATAAACGCGTCCGGTGATTTGGAGATAAATCGCACCAGTTGGGATGTCGAACATCCCAAAGCGGCTGCAGCACGTTTGACGTCCCAGGATTTCGCGTCAACGGCGTTCAGGGCTTCGGCAATCAGCGAAGGGAAATCGTTGTGTTGTTCGCTGCAGGAAATGCGCTGGCTACGACAACGTGAGTTCCACAACAGCGACGCTTCGACCACATCTGAACTGACAGTTCTGACATGAACTGCAAGGTTCAGTCGCAGCCGACCAATCGCCACCTGTCGATTTTGTTCCTGACTTCGCCGTTCGGTGGCCATTGCCTGCACGCCGCTGGGCCGATGTGTGATTTCAATCGCGGTCTCAACCTTATTTCTGTGTTGACCGCCCGGTCCGCTGGCCCGTGTGCGGCGAATGTCGCATTGATCCAGTAATTCATCCACCGGCAGGCAGGCCGGATGAAACGGCTCAGAAAAATCAGACGTTGCATCAGCTTCAGTGGGATTATTCATGTTCGACGACGTCGCCTTTTTTCGTTATCAGTTCCGTCAAAAGTTGCCTTATTGCGAAGCAGATGATGGTAGTGCTGAGCAAACCGATGCGATTCGTCACGCACATACTGCAGCAAGCGTAGTGCATACGAATGACGCGTTAGACGATGCGGCTCAGATTGCCCCGGAACGTAAATTTCTTCTTCCCGTTTCGCCAGTGAGATCGTAGTGGGCGGCGTGATTCCAATGGCATCAAACGTTTCCATGACTGCACTGAGCTGCCCCTTGCCGCCGTCAATCAACAGCAGATCCGGAAACGATTCACCTTCCTGCGTTAATCGCCGAAATCTTCGCGTCACCACTTCCCGCATGGATGCAAAATCGTCCACGCCTTCCACCGATTGAATTTTGTACCGTTTGTAACCGTGCTTGAATGGTAGCCCGTCAATAAACTGCACAAGGCTGGCGACTGTTTCGCCACCCTGCAAATGAGCAATGTCGATGCCTTCGATGCGGCGCGGTAATTCGGCCAGTTTTAGAACCTGTTTGAGCCCTGTCATTCCTTTTTTGGGGTCGATGTAAAAAACCTCCGGTTGAGCATGGTCTTCCAGATTTCCGCGTAGATTCAGCGTATGCAGCGATTGAATGTCATCACGAATCCTCGCCGCCTTTTCAAAATGAAGATTCTTCGACGCCAGTTGCATGTCTTTCTCCATGTCTTTCAGCAGACGATCCTTCTTGCCGTCCAGAAACATGCGTAGTCGGCGAATGTCATTTTTATAGTCTTCCTTTGAAATCCGCACATTACATGGCGCTGTGCATTGATTGATGCTGGCCAGCAGACAAGGACGAAACCAACGCCACTTCTCGTCGCTTTTTTCGATATCCAAAGTGCAGGTGCGAAAGCGAAAAATCTTTTGCAATACGGCAATGGTGCCACGCAACTGTCCCGCGCTCGTAAACGGGCCGTACAGCCGCACACCTTTGGATTTCGGTGTGCGAGTAAATTCGACTCGAGGAAAGTCTTCGTGCGTGGTGATCTGCAGATACGGAAACGTCTTGTCGTCTTTTAGAAGACTGTTGAACTTCGGCTGGATGTCCTTAATCAGCCTCGCTTCCATCAGCAAAGCGTCGACTTCGCTGTCAGTTTCGATGTAGTCGATATCAGCAATTTCAGTGACTAGTTCGGCGGTGCGGCGTTCGCTTTCGGCAGCACGAGTAAAATAGCTGCTCGCACGACTGCGTAAGTTGACAGCCTTGCCAACGTAGATAACACGAGATTCCGCATCCTTCATCAAATAGACACCCGGCCCGGTTGGAAATGTGCGTACCCTCTCGGACGGCAGTGCCGAGGAATTGTCCGGCACGGGAGTTTCGGCTGAATCTGGTGAGTCGGGGGCTGTTGGTGACATGCATCAATCGTTGTGGAACGGATCACTTTAGCTCTTATACTAGAAGATTCTCTCAATTTTGTAATTGCACGTCCCAGGCAGACTGATCGTCATGGTTTCTGCTGTTTAGCTTTCTGGCAAATTTGTGTCCCAACTTTTCGAACTTTGGGTGTTTAACCTCAGGAGTGCTTGCAATTCGGTTCAAATGTGGAAAATTGACCGCATGAATAATTGGTGACGGTTTCACCATTTTCTGAATGATTTGAAAAGATATTTGTTGAAGTTGAAAGGGACGAGATGTCTGGATTGAAATCAGTTTGTGCGTTGATGCTTGGACTATGTTTTGTAGTCGGTTGCGGAGAAGAAGCTCCGAAATCTGTAGATGGCGCTCCTGAAAGCCATGACATGGGCGACGCAGCTCACGGTATGGAATCAGGCTCTGGCACTGGCGTTGGTGCTGCTGTCGAAGATCTTGGTGGCGCTGTCACAGAAGCCGCTGGCGATGCAGCTGAGACTGTCAAGGAAGCTGCTGGCGATGCAGCTGAAACCGTTAAAGAAGCTGGTGACGATGCTGTTGAAGCTGTCAAAGAAGATGCTGGAGACAAGTAGTTCGCCATTTTTGTTTTTGGCCCGGCCGTCTGAAGACAGCACCGGCTGAATGCGAATAAAACCTAAAAGGCGACGACAACTTGATGGTTGTCGGCGCCTTTTTTTGTGCTCCCGTTTGAAAATGTCCGTGGCAGTTGTCACAACACGGCCTAATGCAGGCGGGTCTGGTTTGAAACCCGCTGTTTCGAACGACCTGAACGCATTGTTTCACGACCACCTTAAATTAATTATCAGAACCTGAAGACTCATGTTCCGCATCAATGAAAACTATCTGAAGCTGAAAGCTGGCTACCTGTTTCCGGAAATCGGACGGAGAGTGAAAGCATTCGCCGACGCTAATCCAGAAGCTGCAATTATTCGTCTGGGAATTGGTGACGTGACGGAACCGTTACCGGCAGCCATTATTTCTGCGATGCACGAAGCCGTTGACGAATTGGCCTGCCGCGAGTCGTTTCACGGTTATGGCCCTGAACAGGGCTATGGTTTTCTGCGTGAGCCGATTGCCGAACAGGACTACCAGGCACGCGGCATTAATGTTTCTGCAGAAGAAATTTTCATTTCGGATGGTTCAAAGTGCGATACCGGTAACATTCTGGACATTCTTGGCGATGACAACATCATCGCAATAACCGACCCTGTCTATCCCGTGTACGTCGACACGAATGTCATGGCTGGCCACACAGGCGAGTCGGATAAAAATGGTCGCTACGGCAAGCTTGTCTACCTGCCTGTCACAGCCGAAAATAACTTCGTCGCCGACCTTCCGAAGGAACGCGTAGATGTAATCTACCTGTGCTATCCAAACAATCCGACAGGCACCGTGGCAACTCGCGAGACGCTGCAGAAGTGGGTTGACTACGCTCTGGCAAACAACAGCCTGATTATGTTTGATGCTGCCTATGAAGCATACATTTCTGACGAATCTGTTCCTCGTTCCATCTTCGAAATCGAAGGTGCACGTAAGGTCGCCATCGAATTCCGCAGCTTCAGCAAGAATATCGGTTTCACCGGAGTAAGATGTGCGTTTACCGTCATCCCCCAAGAACTGAAAGTCACCGCTTCCTGCGGTACTGAAGTATCGCTGCATCAGCTTTGGAACCGGCGTCAATCGACGAAATTCAACGGAGCTTCCTACATTGTCCAGAAGGGTGCCGCTGCGGCGTACACTCCGGAAGGTCGCAACCAAACGAAGTCCCTGGTTGACTTCTACATGACGAATGCCCAGTTGCTCATTGATGGCTTGCAGTCTGTAGGAATAACAGTCTACGGCGGCAAGCATGCTCCCTATGTCTGGCTGAAGACCCCAAATAATCTAAGCAGCTGGGACTTTTTCGACCTGCTGCTTCAAAAAGGCCACTTGGTAGGAACTCCAGGAAGCGGTTTTGGAGCCGCAGGCGAAGGCTATTTCCGACTTAGCGCTTTCAACAGTCGAGCCAACGTTGAAGCTGCGATTGATCGCTTTAAATCCGTGTTAAGCTAACGCAGAAACAGGAAAACCCGAATTCTCCAGCCCCGTTGACCTGACTTTCTGCCGCGTGGATTGCAGCCACGGGGCAGTTTTCTGTTGCGATCGCTTTGTTTTTGAGCGAAGAAATCCGCCGCTCAGAAAAACTCTGATGACCGCTATTCAGTGAGGCAATCGACCTAGATCGACAGTTCGAGCAACCTTAGGAGTACAATACTACCTAAAATCTTTAGCCGCCTACCGCATGTAAAACTTCGTTCTACGAATTCGAAGTTGACTCATGTAAAGGTATTCCGATCTAATATCTGCGTCTCGCCGATATCTTTTGGGAGCTTCCGCATGTCTGATTCACAAGACGTTAAAAACCTGTCTCTTGACGAACGACTTAAGAAAGCCAACTATCTGTCGCGGGAATTGAGTGAACATCTCAGGCAAAGTTATCTTCCAAAACTAGCCCGATTGCGAAGCAATTCCAAGGTCTACGATCCAGTTGAAATCAGCGACCAACGGATTCTGGATGAAGCACTGGCAATTCTGGAAGCCGAATCGTTTACAGACGACATCTACACGAAGCTTCGGTGCCTGCTCGAGAGCATTGTCGCAGAGATGCGGGAAATGGTGTACGGCGCTACTTCTGGTTTACCATCCGCCCAGCAACGCCCGACCCCAAACACCGACTAACTGCGTCTGAAATCGGAATTGCGGGTATTGTCAGACATACCTTAACTGGATGATCAGTATTTCAGGTTGCTGGCAGCGACAAATCAGTCGCAGCACCCAGTATCACAGGCGTTACCGGAAACCAACGCCACTCGATGTGACATCGGTGCGGGATCTAGTTCATCTAGCTGTGCCGGTTATTCGGGTTGGGTAGCTTTGCCGCCGGACGATGTCACTTCGTCACCAAATGTTGCCCTCGAAATACGCCTCGGTGGACTTTTGCAACCTAGGTTCCTTTACCTCCTCTTCATCAACAAAGCTCAATTGTTGTTATCACTGCCAACGGTGTTCGGACAAACTCCGGCGGTGAAACTTAACACCCTTTGTTCTTTTGATGTGCTCCCCACTTACAAACTTTTAACGGACGTTCTGCGTCAATTTTCTGCGCTGAACCCATCAGGTAATTGAGGGGACAAATATGGTAATGGCCACTTCCGGTTCTTTGTTGGTTGTTGACGATGACCGACACATCCAAAATGCCATGGCGGACTATCTCCGCAGTCTCGGGCATCGCACCGAAACAGCTTCAACTTGTGGTGAAGCGATTGAGCGAATGGACGAATTTTCATTTGAAGTTATTGTCTGCGACGTAAACCTACCGGACAAAGACGGCTTTGAACTGCTGCAATGGACTCGGGACAATGCTCCGGAAACGGCAGTCATCTTATTGACAGGTTATGGGACAATTGAAAGTGCTGTCGAAGCCATCCGCATGGGGGCCTTCGATTATCTTACGAAACCAGTCATCGATGACGAATTGAATCTTTCCATCGAACGAGCGGTTGGTCAACGACGTCTGCTACAGGAAAACAAACGTCTGAAGGCACGACTTCACGAACGAGACGGACTTTCCAGCATCGTCGGCAAAGACTACAAAATGCTGAGGATGTTTGAACTGATCGAAAGCGTGGCGGATACTCGCACAACTGTTTTGATTTTGGGCGAAAGCGGTACAGGCAAGACCATCACGGCACGCAGCATTCATCAACTGAGCGATCGAGCAGACCGACCGTTTGTCGAAGTCGCCTGTGGAGCACTTCCGGAAAACCTTCTGGAAAGCGAGCTGTTTGGTCATGTAAACGGCTCGTTCACCGGTGCCACACACGACAAGATTGGCAAGTTTCTGCAGGCGGACGGCGGCACTCTGTTTCTGGACGAAATTGCAACCGCCTCACCGGCATTGCAGGTCAAGCTTCTTCGCGTTCTGCAGGATCGTGAATTCGAAGCAGTTGGCGGAAACGAAACCCACAAGGTTGACGTCCGACTGATTCTGGCAACCAATGCCAATCTGGAAGAGGCTGTGAAACGCGGTGAGTTTCGTGAGGATCTATACTACCGCATCAATGTAATCACGCTGACTCAGCCATCGCTGCGAGAACGAATCGGCGACATCCCACTGCTTGTTGAACACTATCTGCGACAGTTCAATGATCAGACCGGTCGCGAAATCAAAGGCGTTGACGATTTGGCATTGCACGCAATGCAGCAATACCACTGGCCTGGTAATGTTCGCGAACTGGTTAACGTCATTGAACGAGCCGTCGTGCTGTGTAAAGGCAATCAGATTACATCCGGAGATCTTCCGGAGAAAATGTTCGTTGAAGATGAACGCCGAGCACGCATCGAAGCTCAGCTTGGTGGTGCTTCTCTGAAAAACGCCCTTTCCACGCCGGAACGACAATTAATCATTCAGGCCCTGGAAACCAACGGTTGGAACCGTCAGGGAACAGCCAAGGCACTTGGAATCAATCGTACAACGCTTTACAAAAAGATGAAGAAGTACGACATCGATTTCGAAACCGTTTACAAGCATGCTTAAACTCTTCTAATTTCCAACGTTTCGGCAGCCGACCACAATTTGTGGTCGGCTGTTTTTGTTTACAAATCAGCCACAAACAGAATGCTTATGTCTGGTTGAGTCACCCGCTGCCGAACCGTACAATGCGAACGCGTCCTGAATTCCGGGCCGCAGGATTTCTTGTATTTAGATAACCACACTTCCATGCCAATTTTTGAATTTCATTGCCCGTCCTGTGATCGTGAGTTTGAACTTCTTGTGGGACTTAAGGAAACGCCAAAGTGTCCAACGTGTGAATCCAGTAAGCTGGAAAAACTAATGAGCGCGTCGGCAGGGCGTGTAACAGGCGGTTCTGCTTTGCCGATTGCCGGTGGATGCCCGCCACCTTCCGCCGGCCCGTGCGGTACTGGTTGCTGCCGTTTGCCGTAGCCCGCCAGACGCGACACAGAACTTTCTTCGTCTAGTCAGCACAACCGATCGGTCAGCAACCATCTTTCAACATGACGCTGGGTGCGATAACTTACTGGCAAAACAGTTTCTGTCCCAATCGCGTCAACGCGTGCCGAAAGCCTTCAGACCAGGTACGAACAAACGTTGATTATCCAACAGGTCAGGCGGTTCCCATGAGGATTGAGCGAACGACTATTTCGCCTCTGCGTTCTGTCTGGCGGAAAGAATGGTCGCACCAAACACTCGCTCCGTCATTATTGCTCTCTGCGTTCCGGGGGAATTGCAAAGTTGCTGAACTGACGTTTCATTATCAGCCCAACCAATCCGTCGTGCTGACTCCAGTCACATTTTTAGATCCGGCGGAGACAATTGACAGGCGTCTGGCCGTTGAGGCGTTGTTGGGACGGGCGCTCCAGGAATCAAGGCAACGCCACGCCTCCACCGTCAACTTACTTCCGTTTGTCGATTGGGATTCGGATTTCTCTAACGCCCTGTTGCGACATGGATTTCAACAATCCGGGATTCTACAAAAATGGCAGCGACTGGAATCCACGCTCAAACAGGCAAAGGAACGGTCTTCACCTTCCGAAGAAACGGAAGTGAAGTTGAGCATTCTTGCCACTGATGGTGCAGTACGCGACCCATTGAGTTTCACTTCCCTCGCCCCCAACGTCAAAGCGGACGGAATGCCAAACCACTGCAGCGTGTCTCGAAACGCGATGCACGAACTCATTGGTTCGATTCTAAATAGCGCTGAGGACTTTTTCGATATCGCTCCGTCAGCGCCGGACGTCTTGCTGAGGCTGTGGGAACTAATCGATTCTGAATTAAAGATTATCGTCGCAGTCGTGCAGGCTGTCCCGGTTGGCTTAATGATAGTCAATTTCCAGGACACATCGCCCGATGCAGCCCACAGTCGTTTCAGCGAAAGCCTCTGCAGCGAAGGTCGTTTAGTCTCACCGCACAACGGCAATCGAGGGACGATCATCGAATACCTCGGTGTACATCCACAGAATCGCCGACGTGGAATCGCCTCGCAACTGCTTTCATCCCTGCAACAGTTTGTAGCTCGACCAGCTAATGTAAGCCTGTTTGCCGCGGAAGCCAACACGTCGGCTCTGGCCTTCTATCGGCGAAGCGGATTTTCGTGCGTTGACAGTTCTGCGCTGTGGGTCCTTGACGAACCTTAGCGCAGGTCACTCCTGGGCGACGCCATCGACTGGCTCGTCCACTTCGGGAAGTTTCTTCTGAATTCGAAAGGCGTAAGTCGCCAGTATTCGTTCGCCCATATGCCACAACCAGGGATCGGTTGTATGCACGGTGTCCGGCCCGGAAGGCAGACGAGACAACACATTCAGATCGGTAAGCAGCATTGAAGGATTGGTTCCGCTATGAAAATCCTTCTCGGTAACGAGCTGTTTTACAATATCGGCAATCGTGTCTTCCGTTGCCGTCCGTAAAACTTTTGCAGTATCAGTTGAGACAATGTCGGTTGCAAAAATCGCAACGCCTCCCGGCCGAAGCATACTCAACATGCGTCTGAGATGCCCAATTCGAATCGCCTTCAATGAGTTGGAAAATGCGGGATGGCCTTCCGGAACCAAATGGCATAACGAGTCAATCAACTGAGTGAACATGCACAGCGAAACGACCACGTCGGCTTCCGGAATATCCGGAAGGGCGTTCTCCGACGACAGATGCCGCAGCACATCGATGCAGTGCTCGCGGTTGTCTTCTTCTGCGTTGAAATCCCGACTGGTCAGCGACAACAACGGCTCGGCAACATCAACGGGTGCATGCACCTGAAATTGTGTTGCCGAAACTCCGCTGGCTGCAATTGCTGTAATTGCGGCAGACTCGTCAAGATCGACCAGGTGGATCGTGGAAAACAGTTCTGCCAGCTTTGTCAGATCAACGTCCAGACAATTGCCCGCACCAAGTAATACAATCGACGAACACGTGCCGCTCGGGCGGCCGATCAGGTCCGTCGCCGTGGCCGTAATCAATTGCATGATCATTTTGCGATGACTAAGAAATGAATCACCGAGCTCCGCCGTCTCAGCGTTTCGGTCGCAGTTAATGTCTACAAAATCTTTCCGCATGGAGCCAGATCCGGTTTCTATGCTGTCTTGCTGAACGTGCTATCGCACTGGTTAAATCAATGTGTTGCTAATCGCCGCGTAAACAATGCCGGCAGTTGGGGGGCCGACGGAAAGACAACCGAATCAGCACAACGAATACCTCCGTCTGCTCGCTTAATTTTAGTCACTGAAAAGTCGCTGCCAGAAACAATTGCCGCCTGTCGAACACCGATACGGGGCATCGGGCCGCGGCAGTGTAGCGAATTCAACTTTCCCTCGCACTTTCAGTGGACTGCGAAATATTCGGCGGCAGCAGAAACCGTGAGCCGTCAGGTTATTTAAAATCAATGCGCTGGGTCTGCACGCGGGTTTCAAATGGCTGGTCGTTTTAAGGACTGATCGTCCGAAACAACTCAGCTGTTAGACCGGATGGCTTACCAGCACACCGCCCGCAAGTGAGGACGGCAATCACGGAATTTCCAGCCGGTGGCAATGGGAAATCAACGAAATGCCCCTGAAGAATCTAATCCATGACCAAGTCTCCGCGATTGACCAGCTCAACCTAGCCAGCGTATCCCTCACCCGAAATCCGACTCATCTGTCGCCTGGCATTTTTCTGCAGCAAATAGGTGCCCCGCAAAAAAAATCTTGGGAATTCGGCTGGCTCTGGATCGATGAGCTGCGTGAAGGGCCAGACCATGTCACCAGAGTGAAATCCGGTCTAGGTCGAAAAAAAGATTCCTGTTATCCTCTCAAGTACCGTTTTCCTGTTTTAACTTGTCTTTCTGCAAAACGGCAGAGTTCCAAGCATGGCCCCTCGCAAACTCATCGCAACGTTCTGTCTGATGCTTTTTTCAGGGTGCGAGCAAACGCGAAGCTTCCTGCAAATGGATAGCAACAGTGGCTCTCCTTTTATGGGCCTGCAGTTTTCTGTCGATGCTCGGAATCCAAAATCTGACGTGCAGGGTCGAACGCCCAGCCCAACCGCAACTATGGTTTCCGCCGGTAGCCGTTCGAAGGCGTCCATTGTGACCATGCAGGCCAGTTTGTCGCAGGATCAAACAGAACTAGACGACTTTGTCACCACAGCTGAGTCACGGCCAGTCAGCGGCAACCTGAAGTTCTCGCTGCCGACCATCAACCTGGCAGATAATCCGGTTGACGCAGCAGAGGTCGATGAAATCATGACACGCATCTAAGCCCGTCAGATACTGGTGACATCACTGTCTGCGGTCCATGCTAATTACTGCGACGACTTGTTCGTGTCCTGCGACTCAAACATCAACTGACGGCCAGAAAGTTTCGCAGCAGGTCATAGCCTTTTTCTGTCAAAAAGCTTTCGGGGTGAAACTGAACTCCATACACAGGAAACTCCCGGTGCTGCAATCCCATCACTTCAAACGCCTGCCCATCGTCATGAACCCAGGCCGTTATTTGTAGGCAATCGGGAATGGTTTCCTTTGGCACAATCAGACTGTGGTACCGCGTTGCGGTAAACGGGTTTGGCAGTCCGGCAAAAATGCCCTGACCTTGGTGGCTGATTTCCGAAGTCTTGCCATGCATTAGCCGCGCTGCTCGCACCACTTTTGCCCCATACACCTCAGCCAGACTTTGGTGTCCAAGACAGACTCCCAGAACGGGTAGCTTTGGTCCAAAATGACGAATTACTTCACATGACAATCCAGCTTCCGCGGGCGTGCACGGACCTGGAGAAATGATAATCCGTTCCGGCTTCAGATCTTCAATTTCTTCGAGTGTCGTCTGATCGTTGCGTTCAACTCGGATCTCAACTGTTGGATCGATTTCGCCGATTCGCTGGACCAGGTTGTATGTAAACGAGTCGTAATTATCGAGCAGGAAGATCATAGACGTTCATCTGTCCCAAATACTATTTGCAGAATTCGCACCATCGAACGCTGCCTGATTGCTCACGTATCCTAAATCGAAGTTTACATCCCTTGCCCAAGCGGCGGGAAAACCTTCCTGTTGTATCACTTCCCACTATCGGACTCTGGCTGTCGCCAGAGTCCCCGGAGATGGGCAATTTTGTGGCCACCTTCCAGAAAACAGGGGAACAACCACACGTCGCGGAAGATTCGATTCACGTATGCATGATAGAAACACGAATCGATAATTGCCGATAAACAGTCCAAAGTGGCCAGGATATTCCAGCATTTTGTATTACGTAAACCGGGTAACTTAGCAGTGCAGTTGACGGCATTTACTGACTCAAGCGACGTCATCCGCCAATTCAGGCCGAATGGCTGTTTTGGATAGCCGGATTCTTCCGACAACGAAGATGTATCTGTTGAATTCCGCCATCGTGCTGAATCACAGACCTTGCGGAAGACCAGGCACGATGCCTGCTTCAGCAAATTAGCGAATGAGCACATAACATAGTTTACTCAGGATGGGGCAGGCCATGAGGATGTACGGCCAGTGTTTTCTTGCTCTCGTATTTGCTTCGGCAATTTGCGGTTGCTCAACGGGCCCGTTCGCCTTCGTCGGCGGCGACGAAAATGTTGGTGGCGCAGAGCCTGGGTCGGATGACTGGTGGGCTCAGAAAGCAATGCTTCCACCGGGAGTACGCCAGAAATGTTACAAGGGCAAAAACTGGCCGCCTCGTCCGCGACCAACCTGTGAGCGACAGCAGTTTTCGCACACTTACCATTCTGCTCACTACTGGCCATTGCCATATGTGTGTCAGGATCGCCAGTATATGAGTGACATTATTAACACTCAGGAACAAAACGGCTGGCAACAGGAAACCACGATCTACCATCGTCACTTTACTGACGATCAAACTCTAAACGTGCCAGGCAGACTGCATCTGGTTGATATTCTGGAAACGACGCCCAGCAGATATCGCACGGTCTATGTGCAGTCGTCCTACGACACAGAAATCGATAACACTCGGCAGGCGAATGTTCAGCAGACTCTCACCGAGCTAACCAACGGCGAAGAACAGATTCAGGTCATCATGCGAAGAGGACGTGATTACGGTCGTCCTGCGAGTGAAGTGAAACTCATCAACGACCTGTACAACTCGTCAATCCCAACACCTCGACTTGGCAGCCTGAGTGGCGGTGGCGGAGGAGCAAATGCTGCTCTGTCCGGTGGCGGCGGCGGCGGGCCATAGCCTGAAAACACAATAAAAAAAACAAACGCGGACTGTTGCAATACAGTCCGCGTTTGTTTTTGCGCCACGAACGGACTAGTCTATCGGCCGGCTGCGGCGGCAGGTTTTGCTTTACGCTCGCATTCTAAGGGCTACACACAGTGACCGCGCATCATCACACTTGTCGAATCCCTCATGGACAATCTCGCAGGCAGTTCGGGAAACTTGTGGGTGCAGCAGTCGTCGCTGGTAAATTTGCCGCCTCGCAGGCAGTTGAGCGAGTCGCCCCATCAGAACGCACAACCATCGGCGTGATTGGTCTCGGCTCGCGAGGTTTCAATCTGCTGGATGATTTTCTGGGGCTGCCAGATTGCCAGGTTGTCGCCGTCTGCGACGTAGCGGGAATCCATCATCGCGATCTGGCGTGGGGCAAAGGTAATGCCTATGGAAGGCAACCCGCAGTCGAACGCATTGCCAAGGCTTATGGCGTCGACAATTCGGCTAATGCTGCTCGAGTATTCACTGACTATCGTAAATTGATTGCCGAAGAAAACATAGACGCCGTTGTAGTAGCAACGCCGGATCACTGGCACGCTTTGTGTACTTACGAAGCAGTCGAAAATGGCAAAGATGTTTACTGCGAAAAGCCGGTGACGCATTTGTTTGCTGAGGGACAATCGATTGTCGCGAAGGTTGCCGAACGCGGCGCCGTGTTTCAAACGGGTTCCCAGCAGCGTTCGGATCCTTTGTTTCAGAAGGTCGTGAAGCTTGCCAGAAACGGAGTGCTTGGTGAACTGAAGTCCGTAGAAGTTGGATTGCCGCCGGGATACGAAAATGTCATGGGCAGTACAGAAATTGTTATGCCACGACCGGATCTGGATTACAACTTCTGGTGCGGCCCCGCACCGCTGCTTCCTTTAATGCAGGCACGTCATCATCGCTGGTGGCGTGGACATCGTGCTTTTGGCGGTGGGGTGCTGATGGACTGGATTGGACATCATAACGATATCGCTCAGTGGGCCATCGGCATGGAACGCTCAGGGCCTACCAGAGTCGAAGCCACCGACTGGACGTTTCCCAAAACAGACGTCTACAACACGCCTCATCAGTACACCATCCAATGCGAATACAGCAATAAAGTATCTTCAACAATTTCCAGTCGAAACAAACAGGGCGTGAAGGTGATCGGCACTGATGGCTGGGTGTATGCCCGTCGCGGATTTATTGAAGCATCTGACAGCCGATGGCTTGCCGACGACTTCCATGCCGGAGACTTTGACGTGGCACGTGGCGTCAGTCATGCGGCCGATTTCCTGGTAAACGTCCGCACCCGCGGAGAATGTATCGCCACGGCGGAAATCGGGCATCGATCCATTTCACCCGGCCATTTGGGATATGTTTCTCAAACGTTGCAGCAGCCACTTACATGGGATGCAGTTCTGGAGATCGTTGCGGAAAACGAAGCTGCAAACAAGTTGCTTGGCGCCGTAGCCTACAGAGCTCCGTGGACTCTGCCAACGCAGAAGGCGTCGGTTTAATCCATGACTGATTCAGAAAAAACCAACGCAGCCCGAAGCGGCAATTCAAAGAAGTTCGCGATTGCTGCGATCATTGCTGCCAGCCTGTTAATTCTGGCAATGCCCACGCCTGAAGGTATGTTGCCCGAAGGCAAACGGCTGATTGCCGTCACAATCCTGATGGCTGGCTTCTGGGTGACGCAGGCGATTCCGCTGGCCGCGACAAGCCTGCTTCCGTTGGTTTTTTTTCCGCTGCTGGGCATTCAAACGGCCAAGGATGTCAGCAGAGCGTACATCAATGACAACGTGTTTTTGTACCTGGGTGGCTTCATTATTGCTTTGGGAATCGAACGCTGGAATCTGCATAGACGGATAGCATTAAATATCGTCCGAATCGTGGGTGTCAGCCCGAAGCGTTTGGTGCTGGGCTTTTTACTGGCGACCGGCGGGCTGTCAATGTGGATCAGCAACACGGCTTCTACGCTACTGATGTTACCTATTGCACTCGCGCTGCTGAAAACTCTGGATGACGAACAGACGCGCGACACAAACGATAATCAATCAACTTCGGAATTGATTTCCCATCGCCTGGCCGTTCCTTTGTTACTGGCAATCGCCTATTCAGCCAGTATCGGCGGACTCACAACAATCATCGGCACGCCCACAAATAACCAGGCGGTCGGAATCTATCGTGAACAGTTTGTACAGGCTACATTACCAGCAACTCCAGCAACTCCAGCAACTCCAGCAACTCCAGCAACTCCAGCAACTCCAGCAGACGCGGCAGATCCCCGGTCGGCCGAGGCGAGTCGAATTGGCCGTCCGGATCTCGATATTTCCGTTGCACAATGGATGCTCGCCTGCGTGCCAATTGGAGCGATCTATCTTGCTGTGACCTGGTTTGTGCTAACACGAAAACTTCCGCATTCGACTGATCACGATCACACGCTACGCCTGGAACTCAGAAAGCGGCTGTCCAGTCTCGGCAAACCAACGTTTGCTGAACTCATGATGTTGATGGTGTTCGTTCTCACCGCCATGCTATGGGTCTTTCGGCAGCCACTGGTGATCGGTGTAACCACCGTTTTACCTGGATGGTCAAGTCTTGCTGTATCTTGGTTTCAGTTTCTTGGAGTCTCAGGGCCGGGTGAAGATTTCGCATCAACAGCGGGATCGTTCATTAATGATTCCACGGTCTCAATGCTGATGGCCGTTCTGCTGTTTTGCCTCCCGTCGGGTACGCGCGACAGCGTCGGCCGTTCCGTGCCGCTGATGGATTGGAAAACAGCCTCTCAACTTCCATGGGACATCATGCTGTTGTTTGGTGGCGGTTTTGCTCTGGCAGGAGCCTTCGGCAGTACACAGCTTTCAGAATGGCTTGGATCAGTTCTTCAGGGTCCGCTGCAGGGAAAGCCAACATGGATGGTGATTGCAACTATTTGCCTGCTGATGACTTTCCTGACCGAATTCACCAGCAATGTGGCCACTGTTAGTACTCTGATGCCCACACTGTGTGCCATCTGCGTAGCCTTGGATGTCGATCCTCGATTGCTGGTTGTACCTGCCACGCTGGCCACAAGCTGCGCTTTCATGTTGCCCATCGCAACGCCCCCCAACGCAATTGTGTTTGGCTCGGGAAGAATTCAGGTTGGCGATATGGTAAAGTACGGTGTGCTGCTGAATATAATCGGTGTGCCGATTCTGACTGCTGGAACGTACCTGTTTATTAAGCCACTGATGGGCATTCCGTGATAACGTCAGATTGAATGACGATATCACCGCGATGGCAGCCAAACCGCATGCCTCTCTGAATTTTAAATACCGCTGACTTCGTCAGGTTCAGCGTCTTGTTATTCGGCTGGAGATCCGGGAGCATCCCAGACTGCTGGTTCCGTATCCGCAACGTATTCACTTAAAATCTGATGCGGCTCAAAACGGTTTTTGTAGTTCATAGAACCGCAGTCACGAACGTAATAGCCCATGTACAGCCATTTGTGATTCGTTTGCAGACCAGTTTCGGCTTCCCGCAATACAGACATTGTTCCCAGAGCCTGATCACGATAATCGGGTGCATGAAAGAAGTAGATGCTGGACATCACGTTGCCGGTCATGTCCACAATGCCCAGTGCCACAAGTCGTCCGTTGTGCCGATATTGAAACTCGCGGGCAAACGAAAACTCGCCATCCACAAAGGCTTCGTGATATTGAGGAAAGTCCATTTCACGAAATGGCCAGTTGCGGCGTTCGTGCATGTCCAGATGGTAGGCGTTATACAGCTCGATATGTTCATCCGTCATGGTTGGTCGCTGCACAATCAATTCGATCTCAGAATTTCGGTTGCGGGCCTTGCGCTGACTGCGACTCGGCTTGAACGCGCGAATGTCCACTCGCAGACTTTGGCACTCGTTGCATGCCAGGCATTCCGGCCGAAACATCGTCCTGCCAAATCGACGCCAACCCCGTTCCAGTAACGATTCGTACCGCTGCCCGGTGAGCGACATGGCGATCCGGTAACGCATCAAAGAACTGCGGCCGTCCAGATAGGAACAGCTTGATTCAGAGCCCATAAACTCCAGTTCATGAGGATGCTGTGAGTTATCGTCAGACATGAAATTCTGCTGTTGGCTACACCGGAACCTTCAGGAACCGATTCAGGCGTTCGATTGTGATCGAGGAAGGCGTCTAAAACCTGCCCTTTGGATACTTTATCGCCTAAAGCTGCGGCAACTTCCACCACAGCAGGGACATTTGCAGGTCGCCATAGTTTTGTGTTCCGGGCTGATGTTGATTCTTCAGACGCCGGAAATTTCGTATTCGACAATGCCAACAGCAAGGGACCATTGGGAAGAACATGCCGTTGGGAGGCGGGATACACAACAAAAAATCGAAGACAGCGCACCGGCGAGCCCGATCATCCTGCTGGTTCAATCTAAATCTGCCGCAATGTTGTTCGGCCGCGATGCCATCAACAGCTGATCTTGACCGAACGTTGCTTCGCCGCGACGATCCGTAATGCCCATTTAGTTTTCCGGCAGGTTGAAACCATGCGAATCATATCAATCCAAACTACAGCACTTATCCTGTTCACTGGCCTTTTCTCGGCTGGCTGTAGCCAGGCAGTTGTGAACGATTTTGTCGCGGGCGAAACCGGGCCTTCTCTGACTGCGGCCGAAGATAGTTCCAGCGGTGCCGCCGGAACCTTACTCGCCCTGTTGACGGAAGATGAATCGACGATGACCTGGGAATATTCGGAATTTGGGAAGACGGCTGACGGAAAAACAATCGAACAGTACACGTTAAAAAACAGCTCCGGGCTGACCGTAAAACTCATCAATTACGGAGCGACGGTTGTTTCAGTGGAAACGCCGGACCGAAACGGCAAGCTGGCCAACATTGCATTGGGACATAAGTCGCTGGAAAAATGGCTGACGAATCCATGCTATTTTGGCTCTACCGTGGGCCGCTACGGTAACCGAATTGGTGGAGGCCTTTTCGGCCTTAACGACAACATCTACACGCTGGCAAAGAACGATGGCGACAATCATCTTCATGGCGGTGAACTGGGGTTTCATAAAACGTTGTGGGCGGCTGAAGGGAGCTCGAACGAAACAACGGCCAGCGTCGTGTTCAACAGAACCAGCCCTGACGGCGAAGACCGATATCCAGGCAACCTGGCGGTATCGGTCACGTACACTCTGACTGCCGACAATGAACTGCGAATAGACTACGCAGCGACTACAGACAAACCGACCGTAGTGAATCTAACTAATCACACCTATTGGAATCTAACGGGCGATGCGAGCGAACAGGACGTGCTGAATCACGAACTTAAGTTGAACGGCAATTTGTATCTGCCAGTTGACGAAAAGTTAATTCCAACCGGTGACACAGTTGCCGTTGCCGATACACCAATGAACTTCGTCAGCCCGCATACCATCGGCGAACGAATCGCGGATGTCGACGGAGGCTACGATCACTGCTACGTCGTGAATCGCCAGGTAGACGGACTGATTCAGGCGGCCCGAATGTATGAACCGAGGTCAGGTCGTGTTCTTGAAATCTTTACGACGGAACCCGGTATTCAGTTCTACAGCGGAAACTTCCTGAATGGAGAAGCGGACTCCGGTGGCTTCAAAAAGCATCATGGCTTCTGCCTTGAAACTCAGCACTATCCAGATTCGCCGAACCAGCCACATTTCCCAACCACCAGGCTAAACCCCGAACAAGCCTACAAAACGACAACCGTACACAAGTTCAGTGTGCTGAAATAGTCTGTGAAGAATCAGCCGCTGACATCGCGACAGCCTATCACGCTGACTCGTGGCCGCCAACGACTCGCTTTGCATGTTTCACACGATTTACGACGAGCCAGAGCCGGACAGGTCGTGTTCTGTAAACTGCTGGACGGGTGTTCTAAAACCGAATTTACGAACTTCCCAAAACAAGTACGACGCGCAAGCAAGCGAATGTCGCAACGGCCGGATTCCGGTGCTCGCGACGCGTTCTGTAAATTTGCGGGTTTCGCACCGGCTCTCGAGCATCTTGCGATTCACATCAGGTAACTCACGCCACACCAAGGCGCAACAAAAAGGCAAACCCGGTATATTCGACCGGGTTCGCCTATATCTTTTTTGTTCGCGGCTAACGCTGGTTCAGAATTAGCGCTGCCATACTCGTACCATTTTTCCCTGATAGTGAGCTTCTGCAACAAGCCGACCAGACCCAATGCACGTTGTGCCACAGCCGACGCCCACGAAATAGCCCATCGGTGCCGGTCGAACGTGACCACATGTTCCGCGGCTTGCCATCATCCGAGCTTCTTCTTCCGCCCACGCCTGCATGGAGTTTCCCTGCGTGAACGTGGCCCCTGATGTGCTGTTGTAGCTTACAGGTTGAATCTGCTGCTGATTGCGATTCACGAAATTCTGTGAGTTCACAAACTGATTCGTTCCGTTTGTGTAATAGACAGGTGCATGTGTCTGATAGGAATTCGTTTGATAACGCACGACGCGGTGTCGTCCGCGTGCTTCAGCAACATTACTAACGGTACCCGCCAAAACCAAGGCCAGAATCCAATAACGTAACATCTACCCGCCTCCATGAACCAATATTGTCGCCGCACTACATTCCACGGCGCTTGCCGCATTCTAACAGGCTTGAAGATTCGTCCAGTCCGCCGATAACCCCGGCTCCCCGCAATTACCCAACTTCTCGAAATTCGGGCAAATTTCCATGAAGTCCGATATGAAATCGAACACCTTGCATTGATAAGACCAAGTGTAAGTCCAACACAGTGAATCCGCTTCTAGGCCTTAATAGTTTCAGGCACACAGCGCCGGCAAGTTCTGCAATCGGCGGAAATTCATACGCTATCGCTGCGTTCCTGCAGGACGATCCTTACCTTGGCACAAGAAGGGCGTTGCGACGGCAACGCCGAGAAGGACATCCCGGAGTTGCTTTCTCCGTAACCAGGAATCAAAAATTCCTGCGATGTGAATCAAGTCCGACGCAAGACAGTTGGTCTCGGGACATTTGCAGTGGAAACAAATCTTTCGCAACGTAGACAACCGCCGATCGGCTGATCGAAGTGGAAGCGATTATTCGTTTGTGGATTGTGACTCATTGCCGGAAATCATGCCGTCGGGCTTGATGTCAAGTTCGGGCATAAGAACCGGAGAGGCATCCATTCCACGTGCATCCATTAGCTCGACAATACGTTCCAAAGCCTTAAGCAAACCAAGGCATTCGATCGGGTCAAGAGTACCCAAACGCTGAAGGAACTGTTCGTGAAGCGGTGTCGGCAGGTTTTCAATACGTCGCCACCCCTCACGAGTCAGAGACACACATACGCGACGTCGGTCTTTGCTGTTGCGTTCGCGAGTGACGTATCCACTTTTTTCCATACGGTCAAGAATGCGTGACACGGTCGGAGCAGACAGCTGAACAGCATCTGCAATCGTCGCAACCGTGACTTCCGTACCTGCCGGGAATTCTGAAACAGCCTTAAGACACAACATCTGCGGTACGCTGACACCAGTGTGTTTGCCAACGCTACGCGAGTGCTCAGACGTTCGCCGAATAATTCGCCGAAGAGCTCTCAGGATTTGGAACCCGATGGAGTCTTTTGGTTGCATTTCTATCGTCTCAGTTTCCCCGACGCCGAATCAAATTCCGACATCTTTATAGCCAACACTGCATTTTTCACGACATCGACGACAGCCATAGATCAACGCCCTTCATGATCATCTCGACGGCAATTGTTCCGATAACCAGAGCAGATGCTCGCCCGATTGCCTCGACATAACGTTCCAGCAGCCGTTCGTTTCGATCGTGAACATAATCGAAAAGCAATTTCATCGCCATCAACAGCACGCAACTGATTAGCAGGGAAATCGCAATTGCTGACCACGCATATAAGACCGGCAGCTTCGATCCCGCCAGCACACTCGCGCTGATTGTTCCCGGCCCAATCATGAAAGGCATAGCGATGGCGCCAGCCAAATGCGTGCCGTCACCGCGCAGCTGGCCTATCATTTGAGCGCCAACCACGATGTACCTGATCGCGACAATTAGGAAAACCAGACCGCCGAAAATCAGAAACGCAGCAAAACGAACCTGCAGGACGCGGCTGAAGAATTGATCCCCCGCCCAGGCGAAGAACATGAATGCCAGGCCACTGATCAAGAATGCGCGAACAATCACTCTAAAAAATGCAGAAGCCGACAGGCTGCCCATTACGTCATGCAAATACGCACTCATCAATAAGGGGTTAAACAAAACCAACATCAGTACAATACTGTCGACCAGACTCTTCGTGTCCATTGCGCGGTACTCATTTATTGCGGCAGATAGCGTCACCGACTCAACGAAACAGGCGAGGCGAGCCGGCGAAAAAACGCTCAGGCTTCGGAAAGCTTTTCAACATTCCGCTCAGCAAGATACGTCGGGCGAGGTGGGTGGCCGCAGAACGGTTTGACCAACGAGTTTTCGATGCTGTTATAGACGGAAAATAAATTAATTCTCGGCGTCGGACTCAGGTTCCCATTAGATCCGTGCATCGTATTGCAATCGAAAAAAACCACAGAACCGGCGGGCCCCTTAGGCGCGGCAATCTCACGACCTTCAAGCAGATATTCGACTGCCTCACGAGTCGGAACACCATATTCCTGACGTTGAAGCGATTTTTTAAAATGCTTTTCAGGCGTTGCACCAACACATCGAATATATGACTGGTGCGATCCAGGAATCAGCATCAATGGCCCATTGAACTCGTGTGTCTCGGTCAGGAACATTGAAACACTCAAGGCCCTCATGCGCGGCATGCCGTCTTCCACATGCCATGTTTCAAAGTCAGAATGCCAAAAGAACTCTTTTCCGTCCATCGAAGGCTTATAGTTGACTCGTGACTGATGGATATACAGATCGGTACCGATTAACTGTCGAGCTATATCAAGTAGTCGTTTGTCCGAGAACAACTTCTGATAGAGCTCACTTACGCGGTGGAGGCGAAAAATCGACCGGACAGCATCCGAACCCGGCTCGCGAACAATTCCGGGACAGTCATCTGGCCAGTTGTCGGCCAAAAGTTGCGACTCAGCCAGTAATTCGTCGACCTCCTGCTGTGAAAACAGCCCTGGTACAAACAAAAAACCTTCATGACCATAATTCCAGACCTCATCTGTGGTGAGCGGCCCGGGAGCGTCGGAAACGACAGGATCAACGCGTGATGCGACATCCCATTGATCAGATGTCCTTGAGTGATAGGGATCTATATCGTGCTGCATTGGTAACTTTTTAATTTCCAGTAGTGACGGATTCAGATTGCTGTAAGTCACGTTCAATCCAGCAGAGGATACACACCGTTCTCATCGTGCGTCTCGGGGCCAACCACCGGAGGATTGAACACGCAAACCATACGCATCTGCTGGCGAGCTATCAGCACGTGCTTTTCGTTGCCGCTGAGAGCATACATGGTGCCCGCTGCAATCTCATATTCCCGATCGTTGCTCAGGTCCTTCAGCGTCCCTTCGCCCTCAATGCAGTACACCGCTTCAAGATGGTTCTGGTAGTGCATCTCTGTGATGGTGTTTGCATGAATGATTGTGTCATGCATCGAAAATCCCATTCCGTCTTCTTTCAGAAGAAATCGGCGGCTGGACCAGGTTTCCGCACGGGTCTCTCGGTCTGTGCCGGTAAGTTCGTAGAGGCTTCTGACAATCATGGTTGTTTACACGCGTTTAAGAACAAGAAAATCTCAGACCGCCGCGCCCCAGTGCGGCGCGGTTTACGGTACACCGGGGGACTAAAAGCCAATCCGGCTCAGACAACTGACTGGAGTTCCCCGGCCATTACAGCTGCCGTACTTTCTGCCAGAATCTCCAGCCCACGGTTCAGCTGTTCGTCTGACATGGTCAACGACGGCAGAGTCTTGATCACTTCGTCACGTGGCCCTGCTGTTTCAATGATCAGGCCGCGTTGAAACGCCTGTCGTGAAATTGCTGAAGCAACTTCAGGGTCTGCGAAATGAATGCCCTGAATCATTCCGCGACCGCGAACTTCAGCGTCATAGTCGCAGGCGATACTCAGCAATGCGTCTCGAACACAACGTGCGTTGCGGTTGACCTTGCGAGTCAGCTTATCATCCCGCCAGTACTCATTAATAGCTGCGGTTGCCGTAACAAATGCCGCATTGTGGCCACGAAACGTTCCGTTGTGTTCTCCGGGTTCGAAAATATCGAGTTCCGGTTTTATCAGCGTTAACGCCATCGGCAGCCCATATCCGGACAGCGATTTCGAGAGACAAATGATGTCCGGTTCAACTTCAAACGGCTCAAAACTAAAGAACGGCCCCGTGCGCCCACAGCCCACCTGAATGTCGTCAATAATTAACAGCACCTCATACCTGCGAGCAAGATCGGATAAAGCTTCCAACCATCCCCGAGATCCAATATTCACTCCGCCTTCGGCCTGTACGGTCTCAAGTATAAACGCCGCCGGCAGGTCCAGGCCGCTGCTCGAATCTTCCAGATAGCGTTCGAGTAACGCGATTGTGTCCGTGTCTGTCCCGAGATAATCACAATAGGGCATATGAGTCGCATTGTTCAGCGGCACACCGGCTCCAGCGCGCTTCGAGCTGTTTCCGGTCAATGCCAACGACCCCAGAGTCATGCCATGAAAGCCGTTTGTGAAAGACACAACGTTGTGTCGCCCTGTCACCTTGCGTGCAAGTTTCAAAGCCGCTTCGACCGCATTGGTGCCGGTCGGCCCAGGAAACATGACTTTAAAATCAAGCGATCTCGGCCGCAGAATAACTTCGTCGAATGTATCCAGAAACTCGCGTTTTGCCGTCGTCGACATATCTAGCGCATGAAGAACACCGTCATTCGTCAGATATTCGACCAGCCGCTTCTTTAGCACGGGATTGTTATGACCGTAGTTAAGAGCACCGGCTCCAGCAAAGAAGTCGATGTAGTCGGTACCGTCCTCGTTCGTCAGCGTGGAACCGCTCGCGGATCGAAATACCGTCGGAAAAGAACGGCAATAGCCGCGAACATTACTCTCAAGTCGTTCAAAGGTATCCATGTTGCTTCTATGTATCCTGCTGATGTGAAAGCGGTGTCTTACCGCGTAAAATCTGAACCAGAATAAACGTCTAGCTCAGTGGTCCAACTCGTACTCGAGGCTCTGGTTCGTGATCGCCCGGCGGGAAATCCGTTTCCAAAAAACCATCCTCGAACGCATCGACCACGGGCACTTTCAGACCGCGGGCCAACGACTCAAACAGATTTCGCGATGCCAGATTGGTTGGCGAAATAGTCGCTTCGATGTAAGTCAGAGAAGATCGGTCGGACCGTTCAATTAACTCGGTCAACAACCGCAATGCAACACCTCGCCGCTGAGCTGATTCAGCAACGCCCACCTGCCAGACAAAAAGAATGCTTGGGTTGGCCGGCAGACGATAGGCGGTCACAAAACCAACGATTTTACTGTTCGATTCCGCAACAAGGCAGGTGTCGGAAAAATCGCGGCACAGCAGTAAATAAAGGTAGGCCGAGTTTGGATCTAGCACGCCGGCTTCGCCGACGAGCTGCCAGATCCACCTAGCATCTTTTATTGTGGCCGAACGTAATTTCAGTGTTAAATTATGAGAGACTCCTGAGTTATTCATATACCGTTATTAAAAACCTCAGCAAATTAATTAATTATGGCTGCACATGTTTAATTGTAACAACAACGATTAGCTATGCACTCATTGTGAACGCAAGTATAGTACACTGGCAACAAGCGTCAACCTAAAGATTCCAGCCGCCCCCTCCTTGTAGAAAGATAAGTTTGTGACGACAGTCGTTCTGAGCTTTCTGTTTTTTCTTGCCGTGTTCGTCGTCATCGGTGTTTCCTCTGCATTCGCCCACAAGAAAACGACTGATGATTACCTGTTGGCAGGCAGGGACATACCGGGGTGGCTGGCGGCTTTATCTGCAGTCGCAACAAACAATAGTGGCTTCATGTTTATTGGCCTGATTGCTTACACTTATCGACAGGGCATCCAATCCGTCTGGATGATGGTAGGCTGGGTCGTCGGCGATTTTGCCGCCTGGATGATTGTGCACCCTCGAGTCCGACAGCAGTCAGAGGAATTGGACGTCGCCACAATTCCCGCCTTGCTGGGGACTCTGCATGACGGCCGCAAACGAGTGGTTGTTGTTCTGGCCGGATTAATGACGTTTGTTCTGCTGGGCATTTATGCGGCGGCACAACTGAAGGCGGGCAGCACAGCACTGCAAGCGCTGTTTGGCTGGCCCCCCGCAGTGGGCTCGATCACCGGTGCGATCATCGTTGTTCTGTATTGTTTTTCCGGTGGCATTCGTGCGTCAATCTGGACCGATGCCGCTCAGTCCATCGTGATGATTCTGGCGATGGCAGCGTTATTGATCGCAGCAAGCTTTGAAGTAGGTTCGCCAATCGATATGTGGAACAACCTAAATCTGCAGGATCCACTTCTTGTCGAGTGGTTTCCACGTGACCTGAAGTTCGGATTCGCCATGTATCTGCTGGGCATGACTTTTGGCGGCTTTGGGGCGATCGGCCAGCCGCACATTCTGGTTCGTTTTATGGCGATTCGATCCATCGACGAAATGCAGCGAGCGAAATGGATTTACTTTATGTGGTTCATTCCTTTCTTTGTCGCAAGCATCGCAGTCGGACTCTACGCTCGAGCTTGCATGCCCGACCTGCTGAGTATTCCGCTGACGGAAGGTCTCACGCCATCCCAGGCGACAGAATTGGCGATGCCCGAATTGGCCCGTCGCCTGCTGCCTGATGCTCTGATTGGGCTGACACTTGCCGGGCTGTTTGCGGCGACCATGTCCACAGCCGACTCGCAGATTCTGGTATGTTCTGGCGCCATTACGCAGGATATCAATCCTCGCTGGAAGAATTCCTATCTCGCTTCAAAACTGGCAACGCTTGCCGTTACAGGACTGGCACTTTCAATTGCTCTGTTTGCCGGACAGGGAGTCTTTTCGCTGGTGCTGATCGCCTGGTCTGCACTCGGCGCCGGTCTCGGGCCGGCATTGATGCTGCGGCTACTGCACGTACGGCTGTCATCATTAACGATCACATTGATGATGACAGCCGGAGTCGGCACCGTCATTGCATGGAACCTGATCGGCTATGATGGAGATGTCTTCAAACTGCTGCCCGGCATGATCGCATCATTTTTGATGTGGCCCATCGGCACAGCATTGCAACACCTTGTGGGGACGCGAGAGTCAGCATGAAGCAGCCCACGCAAGCGTTCCGCGAGTTCCAAGGCTATAGCTCCGTTAGATGAGCTAACAAACTAACATCGAGTCCGCCATTGTTCGCCGCTTCCGAAAAAACGTCGACCGGAATCCTACTTGCTGTTTTTTAGTCGAACGTCTGGTGGGAACTTTTTGGTTGTAGCGGGTTTCGACGTCGCTGAACACGTTATGCCGAGGTTCGTTGATATCGGCGAACACTTTTAAGATTGCCCACTCCTGTCTGAGTGACGAAGAGCATCGTGCCATGACCAAGTTGCTATAACAGCATCGGGTCAGCTGACGCCATTTAGTTTTTCTGCACCACTTCTGATTGGGTGGGGGGCTTCGAAGTCTTAATCCAGTACGTTGGGACCCGGAATCTTTGGTGAATCAAAAACCGTCTTCCTGCGTCGAAACTTTTTCAATGTACCCAGCGTTTCAAACCCGACTCCTTCGCCGTGTTAGCGAGCGTTCTCCGACACGCCGACTCCATTGCCACCCACACGTTCGTTTTCCGTTAAGTCATCTTGCAGAATCGGGGAAAGACGACGGTTGAGACCTAAGCGAGGACTTGCCGGCCAATCACTTGACGTAGCCGTATTCGATCGTAACTGATCTGTGCGTTTGACATTGCGAAATCGGAATCTTACTGTCTATCGGCTGGCGGCTTTCGGGATCGGTTGTCTGATCGCCCGTTGGCATCAAATTAAGTTTCGTGGGCTCTGCGAACCATGTGCCCCACAATTTTTCTTTACCGAACATTATTGAGCGGAGAATTGATCGATGGCGAGACCTGTCACCCTGTTTACGGGCCAGTGGGCAGACCTGCCTCTGGAAGAACTTTGTAAGAAGGCCAAGGAATTTGGTTATGACGGCCTGGAACTGGCATGCTGGGGAGACCATTTTGAAGTCGACAAGGCTCTGTCAGACGACAGCTACTGCCAAAAGAAAAAAGACCTTCTGGATCGCCACGACCTGAAGCTGTTTGCAATTTCTAACCACCTTGTTGGACAGGGTGTGCTTGACAATATCGATGCTCGCCACAAAAGCATCCTTCCCGACTACGTCTGGGGTGACGGCGATCCAGCCGGAGTAAACGCTCGTGCTGCAGAAGAAATGAAGAATACGGCTAGAGCCGCCCAGAAGCTTGGCGTAAGTGTTGTCAATGGATTCACCGGTTCCAGCATCTGGCATATGATATACGACTTTCCGCCGACTCCGACAAGCATGATCGATGCCGGTTTCGAGTTGCTGGCGGAACGCTGGAACCCAATTTTGGACGTCTTTCAGGAATGCGGAGTTAAGTTCGCACTGGAAGTTCATCCCACAGAAATCGCGTTCGACCTGTACACAGCAGAACGTGCGCTCAAGGCTTTGAATCATCGTGAAGAGTTCGGTTTCAACTTTGATCCGAGCCACCTGATTTGGCAAGGCGTTGACCCAGTTGAATTTATCCGAGCGTTCCCTGACCGCATTTATCACGTTCACATGAAAGATGCTTCCGTTACTCTTAACGGTCGCTCTGGTATTTTGACAAGCCATTTGCCGTGGGGCGATACTAGACGCGGTTGGGACTTCCGCAGCGTGGGGCGTGGTGGTGTTCGCTTTGAAGAAATAATTCGTGAACTCAATGCAATTGGATACGCTGGCCCGTTGTCTGTTGAATGGGAAGACATCGGCATGGACCGGGAAGCGGGTGCCGCAGAAGCTGCTCAGTTCTGCAAAAACGTAGACTTCACTCCGTCTGGCCGACGGTTTGACGACGCGTTTTCTGACTAGGCCCGGATGGCTCGGCTGACGAGTTTCATTTCGACAGCCATAAGCAGCCGCGTTTCGATTCAGAGCAGCAACTTGCCATGCAGGTTGCTGCTTTTTTAGTTATGGCTGAAGGTGACTGAAATCTTGAATAACGACTCCGTCACAGTGAACCGCATGCACTGGCTGAAGCTGTTTCCTGGCCTTCACCTATGGCTGGCGGTGCGGATGGCATTTCGAATTCGAATTCTAGTTCCTGCAGCCTTGGCAATGCTGGGGTCTGTGTATGGCCCAGAGGTTTCACCGGACAACTTTGAGCGAAGTTCTGAAAACCCATCCAGGCTGGTCAGGAAACTCACTGCCCAGCACCCTTCCAGCAACCTGCTGTTTGACGTGACATCAGAACTGGGGCCCGAGTCATTGAATGCCGTCGTGCCACGCCAGATTTCCGCCATCGTTTCAAACGCGGCATTTCTGATGTATTCCGGAAGCTGGAATGCCTTTCTGATACTAACCTGGAACATGCTGCTGGTTGGAGTTTTCGGAGCCGCGGTGGCTCGATCTACGGCAACCGAATTCTGCCGTGGCAGTCGAACGGGACCGCTTGCAGCCATGCGGTTCTCATTGAAACGCGTCGGTTCCCTGCTGCTTTCGGCAGGTCTGGCGATTGGGGTGGTAACTGCCGTTATTATTCCGCTGCTACTTGCTGGCTTTGTGTCTAAGGAGCCAGCCTTCTTAGGAAGCGTCGTGATGTTTTGCTGGCCGCTGCTGTTTGTAATCAGCTTGGTGGCAATCTTCGCTACTGGCGTTTTCAGTATTGGTTGGGGACTATCGATAGCAGCCATCGGGACGGACGATTGCAACGGGCCGGACGCTTTAAGCCGGGGAGTCAACTATTTCCTGTCGCACAAACTGTTGACCATTTGGTATTTGTGTCTGACGATTCTGGCCTCGCTGGCGGCAAGGCTGATTGGCTGGTTGATGCTGGGTGGGGCAACTTCGCTGTTGGCGTCAAGAATAGTCAACGTGTTTGATCGTCTGGGGCGGCCGATGGAGGACTCGTTAACGACTGCTGAACGGGTTCTGCAAAAGACGCACACTGCTCTGCAGTTTCTGCCCGAAACGCTGCAGCTCGCAGCCTTCCTGTCAGGGCTGTGTTTGATGTACGTGCTGCTTCGTGAGAAAGAAGATGCGGTGCAGCTTGGCGAAATTGACGGCGCTGCTATTAAAGTTGCAGCCCCCTAACGAAGCGGAAGCGTACGAACGAGTGACACGCATTAGCCCATCGATTCGTCATCCGTGCCGAGCGTCTGACGCAGTTTTCGGATGGCTCGAAGATAACGCATACCTGCCGCTGGAGCCGATAGTCCCAGGGCTTCAGCGACTTCGCTGTTTCCCAGATGTTCGAAGTGCCTCATCATAATCATTTCACGATCGGCTTCGTCCAGTTCATTAACGGCTTCCAGAAACCGTTGCTCCATTTCCTTCCGCACAGTTGCTGCCGCCGGAGTGAGTTCTGCGTCTTTCAAAAACGAGGCTAGGTCTGCCGTTGATTGTTCGTCGTTGCCCAGACTCGACAGCCGCTGTTCACGATCAACGCTTCTTCTCTGAGCACCGCGGTGGCGACGGTGCATGTCGATGATGCGGTCTTTAGCCAGTTGCCTTAGCCACAGGTGAAAAGGCATCGAAGGATTGCTGATGTAGTCCTCCATTCGGCGACTGGCTTCGAATAGCACGTCCTGCACAACGTCGCTGGCATCGACTCGTCGAGCAACAGCGTGGTCCAGTCGCATCTGCACCATCCGTCGGATCGCCAACCGATGTCGGTCCATCAACGCGTTGACGGCATCTGCGTCGCCGCTTTTTACGCCAGCTAGCAGTTGCAGGGTCTTATCACTTTCCGGCCACATTGTTTGCTCTCCGAGCTACACTTCGGTGCTCGTAAATCCCCTGCTGGACAGCGCCCGCCCAACCACAAATTGATAACGATTCCAATTGGTAGACACAATCGCTACCAATATCTTTACTATACGCGATTGCGGCGTTCTGGCAGGCTGATTACGCCACATTGCTGAAAACACAAGCCAACCAGGCCAGGTGCTCTGCAATCCTGCCCTAAAATCTATGATTTACCGGTTAGCAATTCGCTAAGGACTCGCCCGTCAGAAAGCTGAATCGGCCGATTCAGGCGATCTCGCAGTTCAGAATTGGATGCAACCCCCAGACTGTGCCACATTGTCGCCAGCACGTCGGCGGGGCTGGCTGGCTGAGATAGCACTTCGGCTCCGCGAGAATCACTTTGCCCAAACGTGGATCCACCGCAGATGCCGCCACCGGCCAAAACAGTGCTGTAGACGTTGGGCCAGTGATCTCGACCGTTTAGATTATTCATCTGCGGCGTTCTGCCGAATTCGCCCGTGTTCACAACTAACGTGCGTTCCAGCATGCCTCGATCTGCTAGGTCCTCGACCAACGCCGCAAAGGCCGCGTCCATTTCCGGAACGATCTGCTGGTAGCGGCCAATCAGCCCGCCATGAGTATCCCATTTCTGGTTGAACTCGTTGAAGCCGACAAACTGAACTCCGGCTTCCACAAGTCGTCTGGCCAGCAACAGTGACTGTCCAAAACGATTGCGACCATAACGGTCTCGAAGTGCATCCGGTTCTTTGCTGAGATCCAGCGCGGCGCGAATTGTGCCACTGACAACCATGTCGTAAGCAGAATTCTGCAGGTGGTTGTAGCGTTGGTTCAGTTCCGATTCCATAAGTCTGGCGGCTGTATCCAACTGTCGCATCAGCGTCAGGCGGGTTCCCATGCGTTTGCCATCGATTCCTTCAGGCATCGACAATGCCAGCGGGCGATAATCTTTATTAGACGGATCGCCTTCCACTAGAAACGGATCGTAAACACTTCCCAGAAATCCAGAAAACTGCCCCGGCATTCGATTGGATGGCCCCGGAATACTAAGCCAGTTTGGCAACGAAATGCTTCTCGGCACACTGGAGGAATCTGAACTGCCAGCGACCACGTTCTGATGCAAAGGACGAGCCGGCTTTAGGTAATTCAGGACAGCTCCAGGACCGGGAAAGTCGTCGCCATGAGCTTCTCGATCTCGGTCCTGCTGCTTATCACTGCCGGTCAAAGTGATGTATGTGCCGGCAATGTGGTTCGTGAATTTATGCGTCATCGATCGAATGACGCATAAATGTTCGCTAACCGCCGCTGACCTGGCCATCAGCTCGCCAAACTGAATGCCGGGTGTAGCTGTGGAATTCTGGCGAAACGGACCCCGTATTTCCGGAACAGCATCCGGCTTTGGATCCCATGTGTCCAACTGACTCAACCCGCCCTGCAGCATTACAAAGATGCAGTTGCGGCCCGTGGACGATTGCCAATTGGCAGCAGCAGACGAAGACGCTGCCGTTGCTGCGCCCAGCACACTAAGTCCACCGATTCGCAATAGTTCGCGGCGAGCAAGCGGATGTGCCATAACAATGTTCCTGATGCAGACCAATTGGGCGATTGGTGAAGGCGGGGGGGGGGATTGGGAAGTTTTGTGGAAACGCAGAACATAAGTTAAATAAGCGAATTTATCCGTCACAAGTCTGTTCGAATGCCGCGGCGGGTTCGTAGCTACTTCTGATAGATCGGCAGGTAATGATACTTCACAGAAAGGCTCAGGACAGCCATTGCTGTGCAGTAAACTTTACCGGCGGCGCGTTCTTCGCCGTTTTTCGCTTCCCAGGACCCACTTCCGTCCTGTTCCTTCAACAGCATTTCCTGCACGAGTTTACGAGCTGTTTCCGCATGTTCTCCGCCGCGCTGATACATTCCCTGAGCGTAATAGTAGGTACCGTACATGCAAAAGCGTTCTTTCCATTGCGGTGGATGAACCAGCAGCCAGTCCGCCGCGCCCGCTACAAGTGGCGACTCGTATTCACCGCAAACCTGCATGGCTAAAAGGCCTGCGGCGGTCATGGTAAATGTAGGGTTTCGCTGTCCTGGTTCGTAGCAAAAACCACCGGCCTTGTCACTGGGCAGTCCATTGCGATCCAGCGGCGACGAATACGAACGCTTCAAATATTCAACCGCATCGCGTATCGAGGTAGCCGGCACCTGCAGTCCATCGTTTTTTGCGGATCGCAGCGCCATCAATTGCCAGACGGACGCTGACAGATCGGAATCGTTCGAATTTGGGTTGTAACGCCAGCCTCCGCGAGCGTCCACGGACTTCTTTTCTTTTTGCGAACTAAGAATCAGGTCGATCGCTTTCTGGCAACGATCGTGCAGCAGTTGATCCTGTTCGTCAGTCGTCGACATACCCAGCATTTCCGTCAGCATCAAAGTCACGATTCCGTGACCATACATCCGGCCTTCATCCTTTTGACCGAAGTAGCCTTTGTCGTCCTGCCGGTCTTCCTGCAATACATAAGCCAGCGCTCGATTCATTGACTGACCTTCCGCGCTGGGATCTGCCGGCTGAATTCCGACGCTGGCCATGGCCATAATCGCCAGAGACGTCATCGTTGTCTGATATTTGCCCGTATGAATCGAACCGTCTTCCTTCTGCTGAGTTACCAGAAATGCAATCGCCTTGTCCGCCGCAGCATCGACTTCATCCTTCCGAAACGGCGATACCGCAACCTCCGTGGCTAAATGCGGCGGCGTATCCTGGGCAACGGCCGGCGCGCACAAGCAAAACGCGAGGCCCAGAAACGTGACATTAATCACGCGGACTACCTGCGGTTTTGACACTCCCGTTGCCGATTGCTGTGTCGGAAATTTCAGGACGCTAACGTTAGAACTGTTCACAGAATTCATCACTTGTTCCGCCTTGCCCGTTCCGCCAGAACTCGAAAATACGTTTCGACGCTTTTGCGATATTCTTCCGATACGCTTTCTTTGCGTCCTTTGGTTAGATCTTCCGCTGCCTGTTCACGTAGTTTGCCCCAGTTTTCATCTTCCTCGCGGTCAACGGGAAGCACAACAAACGAATCTGTCTGGCCTTCGTAGGCAGGAATACCTTCTGGAGGCGTACCTGTTGGATTGCTTGACAAAGCAGCCTGCTGTTGAGCCTGAGCTCGAGCCGCCGCCATTTGAGCCTGCCGGGCCTGCGCTGCCTGAGCCAGCGATTGCAGTTGAGCTGCCGAAAGCTGCTGTGAGGGAGTCTGTTGAGAGGGAGTCTGTTGTTGCGACACGGCCGCTTGAGCCTGCTGACGATCCAGTTCATCCAGTACCTGCGCCAGTTGCTGCCCCTGCGCTAGTTGTTGTGGAGTCAATGGCTGCGGAGCCCCACCGGCCGAAGGTGGTGGCGGCGGGCTTCCTTCGGCATTGACGGGTGTACTACCTGCATCTGCAGGTTGAGCTTCGCCCGGCTGTTGCCCGCTTTGGGCTTCACCGTCTGCCGGTGCCGGTGCCGGTGCCGCACCTGCCTGCTGTTCGGCCGCGCCGGCCAAAGCTGCCTGCATGGGCGTTAACACGGCCGTCAATGCTTCCGCCTGGTTTGCGATGGCCTGTTCAGATTGAGCGACAGCTTCATTTGCAGCCAATGCCGGCTGATTGTTACCTTTTGTCGGAACCTGCCCCTGTTCCGCATCCGGAGTTGCCTCCGCTGCTGCGTCCAGCTGACCTTCTGCTTTGGCGGCTTCATTGTCTGCAACCTGCTGAACGTTTTCAGATGCCTGTTGCAATGCCTTCGCTGCGGCTGCGTTTTCCAAACGCCGTTCGTGACGGGCTGCTCGAGCAACATTTTCGGACGTTTCCGTAACGTCATCCTTCACCTGCTGCTGTTGGTTTGTGGCATTGGCCAGCTGGTTCTTAGTCGGCGTTAGTTCTTTTCCAAAGTCGAAAGTTTCACCCAGTTCGGCAGCCTTTTGATTCAGCTTTTGAGCTGCCTTCATCGCTTCTTCGGCGAAAGATTCGGCCAGCTGAGCGGCTGGATTTTTGTCATTCAACGCTGGTTCCGGAACAGCATTGAGGTCGTTGCGTTCCTGACGAGCTTCGTCCTTTTCCCGTTGTGATTTCTGTTGCTCTGCCTTCGCGTTGTCCACTTTCTTCTGAGCATCCGCCTGCCGGTTTTCAGCCTGTGCAACCGCCCGCTGGCGGCCTGCATCGTCTGGCTTGCTGTTCAGGTTATTCTTTGCCTGTTGAACCTGAGTGTTCATCGTGCCCAAATTCTTTTCGGCATTCTGCACCTGAGCATTCTTAACACGTTCGTCATCTTCCATGCGGCGAACGGTGGCATCAGCGTTCTTTTTACGTTGATCGTTGAAACGCTTTCGCTGATTTTCAAGGTTCTTTTTCGCGTTCTCGCGATTCTTTTCGTCGGGGTGGATTTCTTCGTTCTTTCCTGCGGCTAATTGTTCTTTTCCGGCCTGCAAAGTTTCTGTGGCTTCATTGAGTGCCTGCTGAGCCTGCTGCAGTTTCATCGCAAGATCTGCCTGAAGTTCGCCTTCGTTAGCACTATTCGCGGCGCTGGCCGCTTCGTTCAGCTTCTGCTGAGTCTGAGCCATCTTCTGCTGAGCTTCCGGTGTCTTAGCCTGGCTGGCGGCTGAGTTTGCCTGAGCAACCAATTGGCTTGCAAGTTCAGACGCTTCTTTGCCAAGTTCTTTCAGATTGTCCGCCAGCTCTTTTTTCTTCTGCTGAAATTCTGCGTCGGATCGTTCGTTCGCTCGTTGAATTTCCTGCTCACGCTGAGCGGCATCCTGCAGTGCGTTGCGAGATTCCTGAACTGTGTTTTTAGATATTTCCGACAGCGCCTTCTGCATGGCAGGGTTGCGTTCAAGTTCAGCTTCCAGTTCCTCCAGCAGACTTTGTGAATCCCGCTGAGTCATCTCCGCCAGCTGCTCGATATTTTCGAACTGTTGATCCATTTGTCGAGCGATACCCTGTTCGCGTTCGTACTCACGAAGTTCTGTCCGACTTTCTACAACGTCCATCCCCTTTTCCAGACGATCAAAATGCTGAGCGACCTTATCTAGCGCTTGAGCTGTTTTTTCCTGCTGCTCGGCGGCCTTTGACAGTTCCTTCGCCTGCTGTTCCGGTGCATCGCTGTCATTTGCTTCCTGCAACGATTCATTCATTTGTTGAGCTGGTTGCTGAACCATAGCGATGCTGTCATCGGCATCGCGTGCTCGTTCTCGCTGTTCTTCGTCCAGCAGATTTTGTGAATTCGCGTCTTCAATCAGGGCTTCAAACAGATCGTCAAGCTGTTGATTGATTCGTTCCTGCTGATCCTGAAGAGCGGCCATCTGCGGAGCATCCTGTGCGACATCGTCCTGCGATAATTCCGGTTTGGCTGCGTCCGGATCAGTCGGTGTGTGAGACTCTTCGACGGCGTCGGCCAGTTCTGTCGTTTCCTGTTCGAGCTCACGCACCTGTGTCGCAATCTGTTCGGCCATTTCCGGGATCGTCGGGGCGTACTTTGCGATGACGGCTCGTGCTTCCGCCATCACAGGTTTCAATTCCGCGTATGCTGAGCGTGTTTTCTCCCGCAGTTCCACAAGATCCGAACCAGCTGCAATCATGGTCTCGCGAGACTGCCGACGTTGAGCAATTTTACGATTGGATTCTTGAGCTGCCGGCGACCAGCGTGATGCATCGAACTGACCGATGATCTCCTGATGCACTCCCGCACGCCGCAGAGCGTTCACGCCTTCCTCAATAGCTTTCTGGAACACATCCCATTGCCTAGGATGATCGATTCGGGACTGAAGTTCCTGCGACCCCCAGCGTTCCAGTTGTATAAGATTGGTCAGACACATTTCCGCGTTCGCCATTTCGTGCCCGGCTTCCAAAATGCGATAGGCGGGAGAAATTTCCCGGAAAGCATCGCGAGCAATATAGCTTGCAGGATCGTCCGTCCGGTGCGCATGCAGTACGGCCGTTGCGGCGCGTTGCGTTAATCCGGCGTCAGCTGCAAACTGCTGATCGGCATCGATTCTAGCCTGAGTCAGGCTGCGACGACTACGAAGCTGGTCCAGAGCAGGCAGATACTTCAGGTTCACTTCGGCGGAATATCGCCTTGCCTGCTGTGTCCATTCGGCCACCTTTGTGGAATCTTCGGCTTTGGCGGCTTCAGCAAGGCAACGACATTCTTCCTGTATAGAATCCGCCATTCGCCAAAGTGGTTCCGACAGCGTGCCAGCGCGATTTATGAAATCCCGGCGTGCCTGATTCAGGCGTTCCGCCAGTCCGCCATCCATGATGTCAATCCGCTGGCGATCATTGAGTTCGCGGTGCAGACTTTGAACTAACCGCTGCAGTTCCGGCAGCTTATCTTCCGATTCCGTAGCTTGTTCAAGTTGAGCACGTCGCTGGCTGAGCCAGTCAATTTGTTGTGTCATACCGTTTCGCATATGATCCGGCAGCCGATCATGATGCTCGTGAATCACGCGTTCGACAACCTGCATCTGGTTCAGCACAACGGTTTCCTGTCGCAGAAGTCGCGACCAGTTTTGCGTTGGGCTGCCCGCAACCAGCTTTTGCTGCTTTAGCAACGCATCAAAGTCAGCTGCAACGGCCGCTACAACGTTGTGTGAAATCAGGTATTGGTAATGGTAAGCCGCACTTTTCGCATCGTCATGAATGCGTTCAAACGTGCGTTTTAGTTCGTCCAGATCCTGCTTGATTCGATTCTGATCCACGGTGTGCGACATCGCAGCAAAAATTGCATCCGGTGCGCGACAGTGATCCTGCTGCAGGCGTGCAATCAACTGGCCGGCGAGATCCAGATCATATGCGTCCGCGCCCGGCGGCATGGCACGCGTAACTTCGTAAACGTCATTCAGTAATTGATTTGCTGCCTGGCGAAGCTTGCCGGAAAGGTCCAGCACACTGGATCGATCAAGGGATTGCAGTTCTTCGTTGCGCTGTTCTTCCGGCTTGAGATCTCGTTCAGAACGAAGTCGCTGAATAATTTCCAAAGCCGCCACTTTATGTTCTTCGGCCACTCCAGAAAAATTTGCGAACTCATCATACAAAGCCGCTTTCTTTCCCATCACAACGTGACGTTCCGGATCAAAGTCCGGAGCCGAAACCACAATCCGCAGTGGCACCGATTCGCCACGGTTGCCTTTCCGGTCGACGGCCACAAGTCGCGTGGTAATCTGGTCGCCGGTCTTCAGTTTTAATCCCAGCAGATCCCAGTTCCATTCGGAAGTCATTCGATGAGCCGCTTGGTTGCGGTCGTGAATGCCGACTTCGGCATCAGCTACAGCGATGGAAGAAGGTACGACTACATTCTGCAGCGGCACAACCACCCAGTCGCGACCATTGACTGAAATTTCCTGTTCCAGACTTACTAACGGCAGGTCGTCTTCTGCCATACCCTTCAAAGCCAGAATATCGTTGGGTGGCAGCAGCAAATTGGTTTCCTGCTGATCGACAAAGCCAGCACGAGGAATCAGGTCGGCCACAGGACGAATTTCGTAGCGAGGGCTGAAGATGTTCTCAAACCCGGTTTCCTTTGATACCAGATGTACCTTATAGATCGCGGCATCCTGCACAGGCACAGTCGCAGACCAGCGACCTTTGCTGTTAAGTGTCAGAGGAACAATAGTAACTTCCTCAGACCGTGAAACATCGATGCGCAGTTCTGCCGTTGATACTTCCTGATCAAGTTCCAGCTGAAGTTCAGCCTCAGTTCCCTGCAGTACAACAATGTCGCCGCTATCTTCAGTAACGGTCTCATCGTTAAGCCCGGAGTATTCCGGGTAGTGATAAGCTTTTTGGAAGGTAACAACCTGCGGCCGTCCTTTGGCTGTAATCGTGTGCCGTTTTGTAACAGCATCGCCAGCCAGAATTCGATACTCAACACTGTCAGCCAGCACATGCACGTTGGCTGCGAATTCCGCTTCTGTGCGAGCTCGCATAGATTGCTGCACAGCACCTTCGCGCGTGAAGGTTTCCAGAATCACTTCGTCGACACTGCCACCGGATACAGACACGACAATCGCTACGGTTTCGTCTTTAGCGATGGTCACAGAATTGGGTGTCGGCTGCAGAATCTCCACCTGAATCCGGGAAACACGGTCAATGTTGGCCCCAGGCATGACGGCTCGCGCGGCGAGGGTCCGGAACCGAGGATCCGGCAGACTCATCAAAAAAGCGACGCCAACGACAATCGCAAATGCGGCAAACAGCCATTTACCGAGTAACTTTAGTGGAAGCAGTCTGGGGACCTGAATCCTGGCCATCTGCACCGCCACCTTGCCCTGCAACAGTCCGCGAAACACGGGCGAATCGCTAACTGCTGACGGTTCGTCAGTAGCCAGTTCCACGGCAGATAGCAGGTTTTCCCGAAGTGTCGGCTCAGCGTCTTCCACATGAGTCGCCAGTTCTTCGCGACCGGGAGCGTGAATCAGCTTCCGCAGTGACGTTATCCAGACAACCCCGCCCGTAATCAGATAAGCCGCGATGCTCAGCAGCCAGCGTGCCTGATCAGTCAGCACCCAATACCAGTCAATAAGTGCCACCACAGCAATGCACAGCAAAAACGTAACGATCGCTGCGCATAGTCCGCGAGTCACCAGCATTCTAAACCGACGACGGCCAAACTGTTGCAACTTGCTGACAACTGTAGGATCGAGAATTGTTGTGCTCATCGTGTCAGTCCATGAAATTTGTCCGAACCGGCAAAACGCCATGTCCGAAATTCACCAGTCACTCAACTCAAAAAACGGTTGTGTCCGTCCGGAATAATCTATAACAACCCCACTCGCTTGCGGAGTAACCATTCCAGACTCAACAGAAACACAATGGCGGCAAACCACCAATAACTTTGCCAGATCTGCGTATCCGATTCGACAACCCGGCCACTGCTTAATGGACTCAGAAGAGTCGAAAGTCGACCAATCTGTTCCTCTCGCAGATAAACACCACCAGACGCCGTGGCCATCTGTTTCAACAGCGACTCATTGCAGGCCGTTTTTTGCAGTTCGTTGGATTCAGCTGGCAACACCACAAACTGACCTCGCGCTTTCAGAGCTTCCTGACTGAATCCGGACGCCTGAATCGATACTTCATAGTCGCCTTCAGTCATTGCTCCCGACGTGCCACGATAAATACCCGGCACATCCGGATCGGCCGTCAGGCTTGCCGTGGAAACAATCCGGCCGTCTTTCCGAACCAAGGCATCGACAGTCGCGTCGGTCGCCGGCTTTCCATCAAGTCCCATCAGGCGAATTCGGATATTTGCAGAATCGCCGTTTTTGTAGCTGACCGGTCCCGTGTCGACCGAAAGAAAGTCGTCGCTGGTTGCGAACGGTCGCGGCATCACGTATTTGGCAAGTTGATTCCAGATGCGTTGATGGTAGGTATCCGCCGCCTTATATCGCCATCGCCAGGTTTCATCCGCTGCCAGATACAGAACTCGGCCAGCACCAAATGTACGAGTCACCATCACTGGCATTGCAGAACCATCGACAATAGCTTCAACCAACACCTCTGCTCCAGGAAGAGTCTGCACGCTGTTTAAGCTGTGTGGTGGCGGCAACTCGTTCCAAAAGCGTTTGTTTGCAGGCGAATCAATCTCAAAGGCCAGAGCGGGCTCACGTGATCCCTTTTCTGTCAGTTGCAGCATTGATGGCTTTCTTGCGATAGACGCCGGCAACCATTCGACTGGCAGTAAAGATCCCAGATTCTGTTCCGATAACCGCGACAGCCGCTTTCTGTTACCGTCGACAAAGACCATGCCACCGCCTCTAACTTCCACGAAGTCGCGCATCCATGCAAATTCATGTTCTGTGAAAATCTCTGGGTCGAGTTCGCCAAACACAATCAAATCGTATTCGAACAATCCGTCGCGAGTTGCCGGAAATCTGTCATCGCCATCGCCGCGCGGTAAAGTAACTTCGTCGTTGCCAGGACCGGCGATGATCACATCGACGTCCCACTGACTGTCTCGTTCGAAGACGTTGCGCAGGTAACGAATTTCCCAGCGAGGACGCCCATCCAGAATGAGTAGTCGGTAGTTCTGAGTGATCGCGGCGAATCTCATTGTTCGCTGATTGTTGTCCGGTTCTGCTTCGCCCTGTAACGGAGCCACCGATGCCGTCATCGCCAGAGCAACCGCATTTCTTTGCACGTTGGAATCGAACTGACTGCCGATTCTCTGTACCAGTTCGTCAACACTGAATTCGAAGTCGATGCGACGCTCTCCGCTGTTTTGCGTCAGCAGTGACTGCTGCCATAGAATCTCGTCTTCGTAACGAACTTCAGCGACAAACGACTGCCCGGCCGGCATCTGATCATAAAGCATCATGGTGCCGCGTACGCGATCTTTCTGAAACACCATTTCGGGATGTTCAAGCCCAGTTACGGAAATATCCGGAGCCTGCTGAATCGCCCCCATAGAAACCGGATAGAACGCAACGCCCTGACTTCCCAGAATGCGAGCGGCCTGAAGCGGCGACGGACCCGAATTGTGCTGACCATCCGTCAGCAGCACTACAGCCGTGTTGGCTGTTGCAGCCAAGTTCAACGATTCGGCTTCACTACTGACTGCGGTTGCGGGGACATCGGATGATTCAGCAGCAGATGAGTCTCGATTCATCGCGACCTTCTGGCTGGATGAGATGCCGGTCGCCAGGTCAGATGTTGCTGCATCGGGAGAATCGAAAAACTGTTTCGGCGGTTCTGCGGCATTTAACCCGTCCCAAAGTTCCACCGCCTGCTGGTTATGCAACGCCAGAATTTCTACGTTGTGATGCTGTTTCAAATCTGCAAACAATGCGTCAGAAGTTTCCAGCAGACTGCGTTCGGCACGCCGCCAGCGAGGAGTATCATCGAACATCGCCAGAGCAGCGCGAACGGATTCGTCGCCGACGCTGACGCGTTGCTGCACTTCTGTTTCGAACGCGCGACGCAGTTGTTCTTCGATCGGAAGAATCGCTACGCAGACCAGGTTTAATTGACTGACGGCGGCGGCTAAGGATGCCTGATCTCCAGTGGTAGAAACCGCTTCCAGTGGTTGCATCAGGTTTGTAGTGAAGCTGTCAGCACTGACTGCCCCGCCGTCTGCCCCGTTGTCGGATTTTGAAGACGCGGCAAACGCAGGCGATGAACGCGTTGTTTTCAAAATCGTCAGCAGGGCTTCTCGCAGTCGAGCAACGTCTGCCGCAGACAAACTATCTTGCTGTAATTCTGCCAAAGTGCGAAGACGAGCGTCGGAGAGATCGTTCGCGAGATCCAGCGGGCTGGCATCAACGACGCCGTTTTCCAGCCAACCCTGTTGCTCGGCAATTAACAGTTTCCTACCGTCTGAAAGGTGACGGTCCAGCAGTCCCATGCTTTGAGAAGCATCAACATAGATTTTTACGTTGCCAAGTTCCCCAATTACCTTTCGATGATGCAGTACGGGCTGTGTCAGCACCAGCACTCCCAACACAAAAGCAAGTGACCTCAGTAACGGCAACATCCACCGCAGACGAGGCGATAGGTCAAAGCTCTCACGCCGGTAATATCGCCAGCACATCACACCGACCAGAAACGCCAGAAGCAATCCCGCCCATAACGGAAGGTCGCCGACAAATTGTAGCTTTGTCATGATCGCACCCCCGAAAAACGCTGTTGCAGAACCAATTCCAGAAACATAAACACCAACAGCGTCATCAGAACGTATTTCCACACTTCGCGGCCATGACGTCGCAACCTATCCTGTTCCAGATACTCGGCCGGCGACGCCACAATTCTGGCACTCATGTTCTCGGCCAGGCCGGTCAGTTTCGGTTCGTCAAGCACGGATAAATCAGATTCCGCTCGAGAAGTGGATGCCACAAAATGCATCGAATCAGCGTCAGGGCTGGTCATGGTATAGACGCCCGGACGCCGCGTTGCATCGAACTTTGCCATCAGCATGCTGCCTTGTTGTACAAGCCGGACACCACGCCGGCCGCCTTCCGGGGTCACGATGGAAAGTGTCATCAGACTGGCCGCGGAATTGACGGAATCACCATCGGATAACGCCGTTCCAGTTCCACCTTTGACTCCATCGACGCTGTTGATCGGAAACATGGCGACTGCAGATTCGCCCGTCCGGATATTGCGCGGTGGCGTCAACTGCGTGGCCATGGTGGTGACTACCTGTTGCATGAAAGGAACAAACAGAGGTCTCATTGGCAGATCGGACCAGTCTGCATCGCATGACGTTGCCAGAAGGACAACGACGCCATCGCCGTATGACTTTTCAACCAGCAGCGGATCGCCGTTATCAAGGCGTGCCATAACAATGGGCAGATGTTTAACTCGTGAAACATCTGCAGCATCGTCCGTTTGGCTGCTTAAGGAAGTCAGGATCATCGATCGATCTTCCGGTAGCTTCAGTTCATACCACTGCCGAATTTCAGCCGTTGAAAGATCGCCGTTCGCCGATTCGTTGAAGAACTGCAAAGCAGGATGATCAAAGTGCTGAGCGACAATTCGCGCACTCTTTCCGTTGTCGTCAATCCTGCCTCGAGGAACGCCAAATTCTGCGGGAAGAAATCCGTCTCCGGCAAACAACTGTTCGTTGTACCAGGTCGCATCAATGCGATTACCGGCAGTCAACAATAAAGCGCCACCGTCACGAACATAGTGCCGCAGAGATTCCAGCTGACTGTCCGAAAGACGCGGAACGTTGGCCAGAACGATGACTCGAAAACCTGCCAGTTTGTCGGCGGTCAGTTTGTCGGCGGTCACGGTCTGAGTCTGCACAAGATCGGAAAGTTTAAGCCGTCCAAAGCTGTATGGAGTCAGGGCCACCGACAGAAAATCTGTTTCGCCTGCTAACGGTTGTGAACTGGGATCGCCGTCAACCAGCAGAACGTTGATCTGATCCCAGATCGTGACTGCTGCGGCGAAGTGATTGTCCGATTCCAATGGATCATTAACAACTACTTCAACTTCAATAACATGTGATCCCGGCTGCTCAAAGCTGCATGGAAACAATGTCTGCGTCACACTGCTTGCGGACAACGCCACCTGCGAAACTGAGTACTCTTTACCGTCGATCTTCAAAATAACGCGAGCGTTTTCCGCAGATGCCTGCCCGTAATTTCTCAGGTTCGCTCGGACAGCCAACTGCTGTCCGACACCGAGCGGACGATTCGAAAATTCAACCGATTCAATGGCAACGTTGCCGGCAACTTCGTCACCGACCTGCAATAGAGTCAGCTCCGGCTTAACAGACATCGCGTCCACCTGCTGGCGGATGGCGTCTGCTGCGTTGGTGGCACCGGTCCAGTCAGCCGGCTGAAAGTCACTAATGACGACCAGCTCGCGGCGAACATGAGACATGCCCGACAGCATGGTCAGTCCTGCGTCCAGCGACTGCTGCATATCGCTTGCCCCATATCCGGCTTGAATGGTTCGCAGACGTCGCACAACAGCGGCGGAATCAAAAACCGGTTCGTCAAAGATCGGCGTCGGACTGCCTCCGGTTTGAATCACGGCCACTTCCGATCCTCGACCAGTCGCTCCAACAATCGCACAGGCTGCGTCAATGGCTTCCTGAAACCGTTGCACGCCAGCCCTGTTTGCGTCCATGGAATAGCTTGTGTCCAGCAGAATCACCAGCGACACGGGAGCATCCCCTGTCAGCATTTGAGCGCCCGTAAGAATAGGTCGAGCAAGGCAGAATGCCAGCAACGCAGGAATCGCGCAACGCACCAGTAACAGAATCAGCTGTTCGATTCGAAAACGCTTGTGATTAACTTTAACGACAGATTCCAGCAAGTGCATGGCACCCCATTCGACCTGTCTAAACTTACTTCGATTCAGAATGTGCAGCATAAGCGGAATAGAAAACGCCAGAGCGCCCCATGCCAGTAAAGGGTTGCCGAAGGTCATCGTGATTTCCTCCGCAGCCCCAGATAAGCTGCCAACGCGTCTGAATACGGCTGGTCAGTTGACATCGGCACAAGATTGATCCGATGACGGCTGCAGCCAGACGTCAGTTTTTCGCGAAACACAGCCAGCTTTTCCAGATACGCACGGCGAATCTGAGCGGGGTCAACCAGATGCTGCCTGTTCGCGGTTTCCAGCGACGAAAACTGAGTCCACTGACGAAACGGAAAGTCCAATTCGTCTGGATCCCAGATCTGAAAGATCATCATTTCATGGCGTGAATGGCGAAAATGAGCCAACGCCTTCAGCAAATGATCCACGTCTCCGAACAGGTCAGATATCACAATCACCAGGCCTCGCCGCTGAATTTTGCTAACCATTTCGTGAAACACGTCGCCCAGGTCTGTTTCGTGTTCTGGTTTCGTTTTGCCCAGCTGATTGATGATCGCCTGTAGATGCTTCGGCCGAGCTCGTGGAGGAATATAGTCTCTCACCTTGGTATCAAACGTCACCAGGCCGACACTATCCTGTTGCTGCAGCAGCATGTACGCCAGACAGGCGGCCGTTCGCACAGCGTACTGGTGCTTTGTTAAACCATTGCTGCGTGTACCCGAATACGCCATTGAACCACTGGAATCCAGCAGAATGGTGGCTCGCAGATTCGTTTCTTCTTCGTACTCACGAATAAACAGGCGGTCGGTTTTTCCGTACAGCTTCCAGTCGATATTGCGAATTTCGTCGCCGGGCACATACTGACGGTGCTCTTTAAATTCTACGCTGAAGCCCTTGTGTGGCGATCGGTGCAGGCCCGTGCAGAACCCTTCAACCACCTGCTTGGCCAATACCTGCAGGTTGACGAATTTGCCGATGTCGCGTGCTGAAAGTACGTCAGAAACGTGAGGCATAAGAAAAATGCAAATCAGGAAATGTGATGGACGGTGCCTGAACGAAGCGAGCGATAGTCTTCATCGGGGCAACAAGACAATATTCTTCGAGACCGTCAACACAAATCGACGTACGATTCTTTGTCTCGGGCCCGAATAAAATCGACGCCTACAACAGTTGCTTCGAAGCGGCCGGTACTTCTTTCAACAACCTGGTGATCAGGTCGTCGACACTGACACCTTCCGCTTCGGCGTTGAATGTTGGAACGATGCGGTGCCGCAGGACGGGATAGACCAAAGCTACGATATCGTCGCGTGTGACGTGATGCCGTCCCTGCATAATGGCACGAGCCTTTGCCGCCAGTACAATTTGCTGACACGCTCGCGGGCCCGGACCCCAGTCGATCATTTCTCGAACCCACATTGCGGACCCGGCGTCCTTTGGTCGAGCAGAACGCACAAGATCCAGCACGAACATTTTGACGTGTTCCGGCAGAGGTACCAATCGAACGGTTTCCTGACATTCGATGATTTCCAGACCGGACACGACAGATTCGATTTTCGCGGTCATCGTTGACGTTGTCCGGTCTATGATCTCGCTTTCCTGATCACGACTCGGATAATCCACGACCACGTTAAACAAAAAGCGGTCGCGCTGAGCTTCCGGCAGAGGATACGTGCCTTCCTGTTCAATCGGATTCTGAGTTGCCAGAACAAAAAACGGTTCATCCAAGCGGTAAGTCGTGCCGCCGACCGTGACTTCATGTTCCTGCATTGCTTCCAGCAACGCCGCCTGAGTCTTCGGAGGAGTACGATTGATTTCGTCGGCCAGCAGCATCTGCGTAAAGATGGGACCCTTTTCGAACACAAGATCGCGATGACCGGTCTGCCGATTTTCCTGAATAATGTCTGTCCCCGTAATGTCGGCGGGCATCAGGTCAGGAGTAAACTGAATGCGCTGGAAAGACAGGTTCATTGTTTCCGCAAGCGAACGCACCATCAGCGTTTTAGCTAGCCCCGGAACGCCTTCCAACAGGCAATGTCCACGAGCCAAAATGGCGATCAGCAGTTGTTCGACAACTTCGTCCTGGCCAACGACAACTTTGCCAACCTGTTCACGAATCTTTCGACACGCTTCCACAAGTCTTGCCGCGCGTTCCTGGTGGTCGGCTGAGGCCGAAACATGTCCGTCGGTCATTGACAGAACCTCGATCTATGTGGTGGTAGGAATATGGTGTTATTTTAAAATAGATGCCCGATAGGGCCTTTAGGCGAGAATCTAAGGTTAACACAGCGTTGAGCAGTTGTCCTGCGAATACGCTGTGTTTGAACAAGATGCGACGCTCAACGCAGCCATCGAAGCACACGTAACGTCAGTGTGCAACAAAAGTGGTAGACGAATTCTGTTGTGTTACGTACATTATTTTAAAAATACTGGTACCACGCCCAACAGAGACGGCAGCTTCGCCTGTCAAACTCACCACCGAAGCAACGTTCTCGCCAACAGGAAGTAAGTACTTTGTCTGTAGCTCACACTTTTGTTTAACGCGGTCGGCTTTGGCTGCAAATCAAGAGTACACGGTCCACCGCAACTGACCGCGGAATCTGCCGAAAAACAATTAACGTCACTAAGGCGGTTGCAGAGTTTTGTCAGGTGGCACTTATTCTGCGAATCGACACAGCTTCGCTTTTGCTGAAATGTGAGGTTTTGGAAAAACCTGCTTGACGGAACGAACGTAAATGCCACCGCTAATTGTTACGGATTCGTCGTACAGATTTATCCCGCCTCATGAAGGCAATCTCTGGCCGCGTATTTTGGCACGATTCGCGACGCCGATGATTCGCAGACGATATGGAATCACGGAAATTGAAATCCGTGGTCAGGAGACTCTTGCTGAACTTATTCGGGGCGGTCACGGAGTTCTGTTTGCTCCTAAGCACTGCCGCACGTCAGATGCGATGCCGTTGCAGAGTTTGTCGAAGTCACTTAAGCAGCCATTGTTCGTGATGGCGAGTTCTCATTTGTTCCGCAGCAACCGCCTGAATCGCTGGGTGCTGCGACATATTGGTGCATTTAGCGTTTACCGCGAAGGTGTTGACCGACAGGCTGTTGAGGCCGCGATTGATATTCTGGCGAAAGGCAGGCGACCGCTGGACGCCATCGCCTTCGGGGGCTGCGCATTATTCTACTACTTTGCTGGTGAATGGGCCGCGCAAAGCTAGAACCTGTTTCTTGGGATTCTGCTTGGCGTTGCTGTCTGTTCTATCGTTACGACGCTTCTGTTTACGCTGGGCGAAGCAGGAATCGCAGAACAGAAAAAATCAACCGCTTAAACTAATACAGAAGCAAGACCTGCTCTCAGTATATCGACGGCCGGATAATATTTTTGAACTACCGAAGTTAGGCGGCTTAGAGCAATTCACGCGCTCACAATTGCAACGGAAGGCGTTTCAGTAACGGCGAACGCGCGATGAATCCGGCGCCATGGCACCGCACAACCGGATGGTCCGTCACCACCGGGCAACCACGTTGCTGTGTGATCGCGGAGTCAAAGCCGCCGGCAGCAGCGACCGAAAACTCGTCAATACTCAACATAACAACGCGTTGACAGCAATGTCAGCGTCGCAGAAATTTGCTGGCCTGGTCAGGTGCGATCGTGTTGAAGACTCGATCGATTAATCTTCGAGGTTAAACTTTGGAGCCGTAAATTCGTCGTTGTCCTTGTCGTCATCGCCGATTTCAGCCTGCGGGCGATTGGCGGACGATGATGAATTACTGCCCGAGTACTTGATCTTCTTGTCCGCGTCACTGGACGCCGAACGGATTTCATCTTGGAAGCCGGTCATGCCTTTTTTGAACTCAGAAAATCCTTTGCCAAGGTTTCGAGCAACTTCGGGCAAACGTTTACCAAACAACAAAAGCGCAATTACTCCAACCACAAGCATTTCCTGCGGCCCGGGACTGAAGCCGAAGCCGAGTGTCTTGACTGAATGAAGAAGTTGGTGAGTTGTGTCAGCAGTGAACATGGGTTTGTCTTCAGAATAAGTAGCTGGTGAACTCATTCGCAAAAGCAGGTGGAAGCGTTGAACGTCTGGCTATTCAACTTTATCCGGGTCGTTGTTGTCTTCTTCACCTTCTTTGATGCCCTTCTTGAACGAAGAAAAACTCTGCCCAAGAGACTTAGCAGCCCCGGGAAGGCGATTGCCGAATAGCACCAGCACAATGACGGCGATGATCGTTAGTTCCATTGGACCGCCAAAGCCGATTGCGAGTGTGTTTGACGATGTACAGGCAGACAGAATGTCCAACATTGCTTCAACTCCAGTTATTGATCTGAGGCACTAGATTAACGCGCCGTCGACCGAATTGTATCGCCGGAAATCCTGCTTTCTTTCGCAGAATTGGCGGTTTGGTGGGATGTGTTCACACCAAAGCCGTCTGAGCCCCAGCACGACAATGGTTTATCAGCATCTGCAATGATTCTATCGCTGAAGGACGCGGAATCAATGTCCGCGCCAATAACGCTGCAATGCGCGGTCGGATTTCCTGCCGCTGAAACCGTTTGGGCTGTTAATGGCGATACTTTGGGGGAAAACGGCTTGGTACGAAAACTCGGCCAGCCTATGGTTGGCACACTTTTCAACGCCAGTTAATCGCTAATTTGTTCCAGGACAGGCCCTGAAAGCTGCTGAACGCTTCGAAGCCATTGTCGGGAATGTCAAGAGTTACGCTTTCAACCACTCACCACCGCCGGCTTCCCGCGCCGCAATGTTCGGGGCCTGGTGGGCGAATATCGCGATGCCAATTTCGTCAGCACGCAACCTGAAAAACCTCTATCTGCGTTATGGCTTTCGAGCACCAGTATCGATATAGCCGCTGACCAGAATTTTCAGCTTGCCGCTGCAGCGAGTACCATTCGGAACATTGACCTTGAGAAACACTTTGCCTGACTTCTTGGGCGTATGTTCCAGTGCAGCCATCACAGGAAACGGCTTGCCGGGTTTTCCGTCCACGACAATTGTGGCCAACAAACATCCCAATGGTGCTCCGGAAACGTAATCTTTGGATTCTTCGTCAGGTGCGAGTCCCGTTACGCCAACTGTCGCAATAAACGTCATTTTGTACTCACCACCAGCTGCAATTCGGAAAGGACGACCTTCTATAACGTCGCCGATTGCTTCCCATGTTTTGTTAGTGTCCAGTTCCAATGCATTCGAATTTTCCTGCATCAATTCTTCGCCCATCGAATCGATATGGTCGGACAAGCCTTCCAGCTTCGGATTCAACTGCTTCAGTCGTTGCAGCATCTCCATTGCCTTTTCTCTATTGCCCTGTTTATAGAACTCCTGAGCGACCTCTTTATATTCATCAATAAGTGACGATTCCGCTTTCTCAAGACGCACTTCCAACGCTTTTTCGGAGGGTGCGTCTTCATTACGTTTACGAGTCGTCTGAGCATTTGTCACCGAATGCATTATCAAACAGCAAGTGCTGACGACGACGGTTGCTCTACAAAAGTCTATGAGTAGTCTCATCAAAAGTCTCCGCTACTGGGCTGCGTCAGGCACAGTCTAACAGGCATACTGGGTCGGATGGTTTGGCTATTGGCCAATCGTGACGCATTAAGGAACGGAAAACATGCGTCGTCTTACACCCGAATTCTGCGGTTTTCTGCATGTTTCCGGAAGCGTTTCTGTCAACTCGAAGCCGGATTCGGCAAACGTTCATTGCATTCTGTCGGTCTGTGATGATGTTCCGGCCTACAGAGACGCCATTTGAAAGGTCAGACTCGCCGCAGCGACCAAGTCGAATTAGCTGTTCAAGCTGCACTTTAAGACGTAGCTGTAGCAGCGGAAAGACAAACAACCACTGCGTGGCAATACGGAGTTCGTAACACAAGATTCGCAGGCCTGGCCGCAACGCGTGATCCTGATCGTATAATATTGCACGTGCGTTTTCCGCCGTATGCTAATCAATCGCGTGCGGTACTGCGGCAGGTCGAGGTTGATGTTGAAAGACGCGCCGCCTGCTATTTCGCCGTTGACGATGCTGTTTCAGAACTTATTCGCCACCGGGATTTGTTCAACATCCTGAATTAGATTGCATTTTCTGATATCGTCGTCGCCTATCCGGTTTCCCTAAATGCAGATTCGGGAGTTGAGCGTTGATTCAGGACGAACTTCAGAATTTAATTCTTGCTCGGCACAAACTCATCAGCCTGGACAGCACCGATGAAGCCGTCGAGTTGCAGGCGATTATGGAGGTCGGGCGGAACATAGAACGCAACGTTCTGGACTGGACACTAACCAGAGGCATTCGCGTTTTTAGTTCAGTAATCGCTGAACCGGCTTCCGTCGGCGGCACAGATAAACCGGAACTCGCCCTGCAATATCTGTTGCGTAATCGTCGTCCTTCGATCGCCGTTTTGCGTGGACTCGCGCCGTTTACAAACCAACCTGTCTTTCGTCGTCTGATCAAAGACTTTCTGGAACAGGCCGACGGAAACCGTGAATGCCTGCTATTGATGGATGATGAAACGCTGCATCCGAAAGTACGGCGACTTGCGGTCCCGTGGCGCCCCGGACTTCCCGGGAAAGACGAACTTGCGAAACTTGTGAAAGACGTTTATCGCGAGCTAAAGCGGCAGTCATCAACCCCGCTTGTTTCTGAACTTCGAAATGCCGAATTTGAACAACTGGTTTTGAACCTCCGCGGATTAACGCGATCGGAAGCTGTGCAAGTAATCGAATCGGTTATTCTGGACGACAGTAAACTGACTTCATCAGATCTGCAGGGAGTGATTGAAGCCAAACGTCGACTGCTGGAATCATCGGGCGCTTTGGAATCCATAGCAATTGATTTTAAAATCAGTGAAGTAGGCGGGCTGCGCGGACTCAAGAAATGGCTTTCCGAACGAAGCGGTGGTTTCACCGATCGGGCTCGCGAATTCGGCATCGATCCTCCGCGAGGCGTGTTAATGTTGGGCGTTCCAGGCTGCGGAAAAAGCCTTTGTGCTAAAGCCGTAGCCGCCGACTGGGGCATGCCGCTGCTGCGACTCGACCCGGGAGTGCTTTACCAGAAATTTGTAGGCGAAAGCGAAAACCAGTTGCGCCGGGCCATTCAGCAGGCCGAAGCCATGGCGCCTGTTGTGCTGTGGATTGATGAGATTGAAAAGGCCTTTGCCTCGGCTTCCAGTTCTTCCGCGGATGGCGGGCTGTCTCAACGCATGTTCGGCACGTTGTTGTCATGGATGCAGGATCACCGCGAACCAATTTTTATGGTCGCAACCGCCAATGATATTTCGTCTCTACCTCCGGAACTAATGCGGAAAGGGCGTTTTGACGAAGTCTTCTTCATCGACCTGCCTTCGGTCGAAGCACGCCGACAGATTTTTGAAATTCACCTGACACGGAAGAAGCGAGATCCATCGAAATTCCGAGTTGATGAATTGGCGGATGCTGCGAAAGATCTGACTGGTTCAGAAATCCAGGCGGTCATTATGTCGGGATTGTTTCACGCGTATTCCGCGGGCCGCGAACTTCAAACAGAAGATTTATTGAAAGCCATCCGTGAAACGAACCCACTGGCCAGCCTGATGCAGGAAAAGATTGACCGCCTGCGTCACTGGGCGGTCAGTCGCTGCGTTACCGCCGATTAGTTCTGCGACTTGCGAGTAAGACTTATGCGTTTACGCTGTTCGTCAACTTCCATCACGGTCACCTTAACAATATCGCCGACGCTGACTTCCTGAGTCGGGTCTTTGACAAAGTGGTCAGCCAGTTGTGATATGTGAATCAGCCCGTCCTGATGCACGCCGATGTCAACAAACGCTCCAAAATGAGTCACGTTAGTGACCACTCCTTCCAGACGCATTCCGGGAACAAGGTCGCTGACTTCCTGAACGCTTTCATCGAACCGAACGGCTTTGAATTCCGAACGTGGGTCTCGCCCGGGACTCGCAAGTTCACCCAGAATATCACGCACCGTGAATTCGCCAGCGTCGTCTGCAACAAAGTCTTTAGCAGACAGCCCCGATAGCAACGCGCGATTTCCTACCAGCTGCTTCAATGGCACACTTAACTGCCTGGAAATGCGGGAAACAACCGAGTAGCTTTCCGGATGGACGGCCGAATTATCCAGCGGCTCAACCCCATCGCGAATTCGCAGAAAGCCAGCTGATTGCTCAAACGCCTTCGCACCAAGCTTTGGCACCTTCAGCAGTTCTTTACGGTTCTGAAAACGTCCTTTTTCATCCCGATACTTCACAATATTCTGGGCCACCGTTTTGCCAATTCCCGCCACATAAGACAGCAGTGACGCACTAGCCATATTGACGTCCACGCCGATGGAATTCACGCAGGATTCCACTTCGCGATCCAGCGATTGCTTCAGTTGAGTTTGATTCACATCATGCTGATACTGACCAACTCCAACGGCACGCGGATCTAGCTTGACCAGTTCAGCCAGTGGATCCTGCAGCCGATGAGCGATGCTGATGGCTCCGCGAATTGTCAGATCCAGGTCTGGATATTCGGCCGACGCAAGTTCGCTGGCCGAGTAAATCGATGCTCCCGATTCGCTTACAACCACCTTTGTGATGTTCAGCCCATGATCTTTGATCAGTGCGGCCACAAACGCATCGGTTTCTCGCGATGCGGTGCCATTGCCGATAGCGACAAATTTCACTTCATACTGCTGAATCAATTTCAAAACAGCACTGGCCGCGCCCGCCGTATCGCTGCGAGGCGGCGTTGGGAAAATTGTCGTGTACTGCAGAAATCGGCCCGTCTCGTCAACAACGGCCACCTTGCAACCGGTGCGGAAACCAGGGTCGATGCCCATGGTAACATGCGGCCCTGCAGGAGGGGCCAATAGAAGTTCGCGCATGTTGCTGGCGAACACTCCGATCGCTTCTTCGTCGGCTCGCTGCTTCAACTGTTGCATCATGGCTGACTCGGCAGCGGGTTGCAGCAATCGCTTGTAGCAGTCTTCAACTGTCGTCTTCAAAGCACTCGCGAACGCAAACTGCGGATTGCGAATCAAACGCTGTACCAGCCGCGGCACCACGTATTCTTCATCCGGATCGACCGCCAGTCGCAGAAAACCTTCCGCCTCTCCGCGTTTCATCGCCAAAAAGCGGTGTGATGGAATTCGGTCGACACGTTCTTCGTGTTCAAAATAGGATTCAAACTTTTCTCCGCCTTCTTTCTTGCCGCGTTTGACGGCGGAGACAAAGCGTCCTCGTTGAGCACGTTCGTGCATCCATTGACGAAGTTCCGTGTTTTCAGCCCATGTTTCTGCCACGATGTCGCACGCACCGGCCAGAGCGGCCTCAGCAGTAGCAACGTCTTTATCGGGCTTTACAAATCGTTGCAGAATCTTATCCGTAGCTTCGCTCAGGTCTCGCTGGTTCAACAGCAGATCAGCCAGCGGTTGCAGGCCGCGTTCTCGAGCCGCCGTTGCTCGAGTTTTTCGTTTGGGTTTGTACGGCAAATAAATATCTTCGAGCAACTGCTTGTCATCGCAGTTCAGGATACTTAACTTCAGTTCGGGCGTTAGCAGCCCCTGTTCATCAATAGTCTTCAAAACTGTTTTTTTGCGGTCGGCAAGCTCGCGAGCCTTCGCCAAAGCATCCTCAATGGCCCGCAGCTGAATTTCGTCCAGCCCTTCTGTGATCTCTTTACGATAACGAGCGATAAACGGCAGAGTGTTCCCGTCATCCAGCAGCTGAATTGTCCGTTCGACCTGCCGAGGCGCAACGTTTATCGACACGGCGATAGCTGCCGCAACCTGTTTAACGTCGAAGAGTTCCAGTTCCACTGAGCAGTGTCCAAAAAATGAGTATCACATTGAGTTGCGGGACTGCTTCTTAAAAACACGTGCCTGCTGCCGCTGCCAGGCACTATCAACCCCACACACTTTCTTAACCAACAATGGTTTAACCAAGTCGGTGTCTGTGTGGAGTACGACAAAACGTTTGAAGCAATTGGTGAAGGTGTACGCCTTCGTCCACGGAAGCCTGTTCTGAAAACTGTGGCACATTGTCATCGTAAGGTGCCGGGCAATATTATCACAGCAAATTGCATTCGCAAGAACAGGCGCCTTCCTGGAAGGCACGTAACTCACAGTTCTGCGAGTTCTTCACGGCTCGTTTATGCCAGCGAGCTTCCGCCAACCAGCGAGATATCGCTTAGTCAATAATCTTACTGATCGGGTATTCAACAATGCCTTTAGCGCCCGCTTGTTTTAGCTGCGGCACGGCGCTTCTCACAACGCTTTCTTCGACGATTGTGTTGACGGCCACCCAATCCGGATCGGACAGATGAGACACGGTTGGAGTCTGCAATGCTGGCAAAATGCTAACAACATCGTCCAGTTTATCGCGATGCACGTTCATCATCAGACCGACTTTGCCTTCGGCCGCCAGACAGGATTGCAGCATCAGCGCAATGTTGTCGACCTTATTTCTTACCCATTCGTCTTTATAACTCACGGGATTGGCAATGAACCGAGTTGTGCTTTGAAGCACCTCATCCAGAATGCGCAGATTGTTAGCGCGAAGTGAACTTCCCGTTTCGGTGACTTCTACGATTGCGTCGGCCAGTTTCGGCGGCTTAACCTCGGTTGCTCCCCAGGAAAATTCAACTTCAGCGGTCACGCCATGCTTTGCCAGGTACGTCGTTGTCAGCCCCACAGCTTCCGTCGCAATTCGTTTCCCCTGTAGTTCCTTTACGCTTTTGATTGGCGAATCATTAGGAACGCACAGGACCCAGCGAACAGGGCCGCGACTGACTTTTGAAAACACAAGTTCGCACACTTCGTGAACGTTGGCGTTGGTCTCGACAACCCAATCGTGCCCCGTAATGCCGGCATCCAGAATGCCGTTCGATACGTACCGAGCCATTTCCTGAGCTCGAATCAGCATGCACTCAATTTCCACATCGTCGACGCTGGGGAAATAAGAGCGAGAAGAAAACTTAATGTTGTATCCAGCTCGTCTGAAAAGTTCTGCTGTCGCTTCCTGAAGACTGCCCGCAGGGATGCCAAGTTTAAGTATTCGTCCAGACATAAGATCAATGTTCTGCTGTTAAGCCAAGTGGGAAAGATGGTCGTCAATAATCAGCGCCGAATGGCTCGCTTCGGGAAGAACTGCTTCTGTTTGACGGGATAATTTGTCTGACCGCAGCGAAGTGTAACGACAACACTGTTGTATGTTCTCGGGTGACCGGCCTGGTTCTGACCGGCCTACTTCTTGTAGACTTCGGCGGGATCAAATACTCTTTCACCTTCGATCGCCACGTCTCGTGTGACCGGGTCGACTTTACGAAAGAAACAACTGCGATAGCCAGCATGACAGGCCGCCCCGCCAATTTGATTCACTTTCACCAATAGAGTGTCTGCATCGCAATCAAAGTACAGTGCTTTTAGCTCTTGTACATTGCCGCTTTCTTCTCCCTTACGCCACAGCTTCTGACGACTACGGCTAAAATAGACCACTCGACCAGTCTTCAGAGTTTCTTCGTAAGCTTCCTCATTCATCCAGGCCATCATCAGAACATCACCTGATTCGGCGTCCTGAGCAATCGCTGGGATAAGGTCTGTTTTGGAAAAATCCGGAGCTACCTGAGTACCCATTTCTGCCTTCTTCGCTTTTTTGTTGTCGTTGCCCAAAGTTAACCGCGACAACCGCACTTTTGACCGCTAAAAAAGAACGTAACCCATTGCCTTCAATAAGGTTGTAACAAAACTGCAACTCGCAAAGGTTCGCTAAGATTGTCTGACGCAAAGATTATCACCCTTTCGGACAATCCTCCACCGCCATCACCGATCCTGTCCAGGATTCCTCAAAGCCACAATTGCCGGCAGTTTAGTTGAATTGTCTCTTTGAATCGGAAAACCCCACCCCAGTGTCCTAAGTTCAATGCAGGGAAGTGAGCACAATCGCTCAGAGTGAGGATTGCCTTGCTAATTCAGTTCTCTATCATTCCGACCCGTGGCGTCACGATTTCGTTTTCGATTTCCGGACGCGATGTATTAAAAAACACTTCGACTCTGTGAGAAATTGAGAGTTTCGAGAGAATGGCTGAACAAAAGGCAACAAACGTAACGTGGCATGGACACCACGTTACCAGCGAAGAACGGCAGAAGCTGAATGGCCACAAGGGAACAGTTCTTTGGTTCACAGGATTGAGCGGATGTGGCAAAAGCACTATCGCAAATTCAGTTGATCGACTGCTGCATGATCGCGGCATTCATACCTACGTTCTGGACGGCGACAATATTCGCATGGGGCTGAACAGGAATCTGAGCTTCTCGCCGGAAGATCGTACCGAAAACATTCGCCGCATCGGTGAAGTATCAAAGTTGTTCTGCGATGCCGGCGTGATTGTCCTGTCCGCGTTTATCTCGCCATACAAAGCGGATAGAAAGCAGGTTCGTGAAATCATGGCTGACGGGCAGTTTCAGGAAGTTCTGGTCAACGCTACACTGGAAACCTGCGAAGCTCGCGATCCAAAGGGTCTGTACAAGAAAGCTCGTGCCGGCGAAATTAAAGGTTTCACTGGCATCGACGCTCCTTACGAAGCTCCTGATGCTGCAGAAATTGTTCTGGATTCAGACAACAAGGGAATCGAAGATCTGGCGAACCAAGTGGTTAGTTATCTTGAATCAAACGGCTACCTGGGCACATAATTTAGTGAATTGAGGCGAGGCACCAGGTGCCTCGCTTTTTATGTATTGCTGTGATTTTGGTCACACAACACTCGTGGAAGCCTGAGTCTAAACCTTCTTGATACCGGCATTGGATGGAAGTCTGTTCCGGTTCTGGTCAGTCAGGCATGGATGTCGATTGGCCAATAAAAAATCTCCTCTGTTTCTGCTGGGAAAGGATTTCCATCAGAACGAAGCTGAAGTTCTTAGAAAAGGACGCAGATGACAGTTGTTTCAATGACAACGTTTCTGGTCATGACTCTCGTTTCCATGGATATGGGGGTCAAGACGGATTCTTCAGAAGTCACTCGTGAGGCCAACGTTTCCGGCCCGGACTTACCGCACTACTGGCTGTCTTCCTACGAAGACGCAAAACAAATTGCAGCACGGAACAAACTGCCCCTGTTGTTGCACTTCGACGCCACTTGGTGCGGAGCGTGCCGCCGGATGGATCAGGACGTACTGAACAAAGATTCCGTGACGTCGTTGCTCGGTGCACATGTAATTGGTGTCAAAATTGATGCTGATCAATACAAGAACCTGATATCAGAATTTGGCATCTCGACGTTGCCGACAGAAGTGGTCATCAATGCCGATGGTACTCCGGGCGGTCGCTTCGTTGGCGCCACATCGCTGAGTTCCTATGTGTCGCGAATCAATGGTATCAGCAGCTACAACACTCAGGCGATCGCTGATTCCCAAACCGCTACTAAAGAAACGGATTCGAAAGAAGCCGCACGCAATGTTCGTTCCTGCCTAATAGTGAAGCATGATGGCAAAATGGTTGGCGTCGGTGGTTTTTCCCCCGTTGCTCTCACAGATGCTCGTCACTGGATCAAAGGCAGCAGCGACTTTGTTGCTTCACACGAAGGCGTGGATTACTTTCTGCAATCTGCCGACGAGTTGACAAAATTTAACGGTAACCCAAATCGCTACATTCCCAAAATGCACGGCTGCGATCTGGTTGAGCTGTATCAGGAAAATCGAGCAACGGCGGGCGCCATCGAATACGGTGCGTTTTACAAAGGTCAGGTCTTCTTCTTCGCAAGCCTGGAAAACCGCAGTCGATTCGAAACTAACCCAACCTGGTACATGGGCGTGATGACCGATTCCAGAACGGCAAACGATGAAATGTTTCCGTTTTTGACTCGTGATATGGCTGACAACTAATATCGACCGCCTGATTGACTCGATCGAGAACTACCGGTTGAATCCTGTGGTTGCCAATCAGTATTTAATGTAAGAAACAGAATATACTCCACAGCGTTCGTCTTTCGACGGACGCTGTTTGCATTTGTCGCCTATGGCCTGCCAAGGTGTTTTTCTGATCAGGATTAAGCCGAGGTTCGCTGAATAATTTCCTGCGGATCAATGGCGCGGTGTTCTTTGGCGGATAGGTAAGCAGCGTCAACAAGTGCCATGGTCATGAGATTGTCCTGGCCATTGCCCAGCGGCGCGGCATTCAATTCGAGCGAACACAACAGGTCCGCCATCGGGCCAATAAACGCATCGGGAAACCACACGGAATCCCATCGTGGCTGGTGCCATGTCCCATTGTCGTCAATCGTTGTGTAATCCAGCGTGCTGGGCGTTCGCTCTGGGTATGCGGGCCAGCCAATGGTTCCACGAGCCATCCCCCTGGTTCCCTCAACTCGCCATCGAATACCAATATCGGCTGCGGCACCTTCCTGAACCGGTCCGGCCCAGACGTCATCCCAGGCCGATGCTCGAACACCGGATTCGTATTCCAGAATATACAGAGCAATCCCGTCTTCGTGATCGAACTTTTTGCTCGTTCGAGGATCCTGTGTAACACTGGCAAAAATCCGATCGGGATTTCCAAGCCAGTAGCGAAACGTGTCCAGATGATGAATGCTCATGATTCGCAAAGTTACCCAACCCTGCCTTTGCTGCCACGGCATCCAGTGCGGTACCGCTCGCATATCGATCGTCGCCAGAACGGGATCGCCAAGGTGACCGGATTGCAACAAATGCTTGCAGGCGCGAACCGACTGATCAAAACGCATATTCTGATTGACGGCTAGAACGACACCCGCATCTGCGCACAACTTCACTATGCTGGCGGCTTCTGAGTAACTGGAACCGAGAGGCTTCTGCGCCAGCACTGCGCGAAGATGATTCGGTGCAGACAGTGCTCGCCGTATGACATCAGCCTCACAGTCCGGAGGAACAGCCACATCCAAAATCTGCACACGCGGATCGCCCACCAGTTCTTCGACCGTGTCATAGACGGACGAAATCCTGTGTCTGGCCGCCGTTGATTCTGTAGTTGCTCGCGTCCGGGACGTAATCGCCACTGGATTCAGCCCATGTTTTCGATAGGCCACCAGATGACAGTCGGCCATAATGAATCCGGCACCTACGCACCCGATTCCGATGGAACGGTCTTCTGGAAGTGCAGCATTAATCGACTGCAGTAGACTTTCATCGAGCATGAGAAAACGTTTTCGGCAAAGGTCTCGGCAGCCTGCGGCCCGTAGTTACCATTCAGTCTTTGTCAGGACCAGCCGACTTTGTGTCAGTTGCCTGGGACGAGTCTTCAATTCTTAGCGTTACTGATTCGATTTGTGCGCCGGGGCCACTAAGGGGAATACTGACAACGTTAACCAAATCAAGCTGGTTGCTGACCTCAAACTCTGATTTCGATTCAACACATTTGGCGACGTCGATATGAGTATGATTTAACTGAATGCGTTCCAGTCCAGGTACGCCATCCACCACCAGAAACAGACGGGTTTTCGAATTCAATCCACTGGGTTTGTGAAACCTTCGCCTGATCACAACCGCTTTACCAACGGTCGATTTTTCCGGAACAATAAACGGCAAAATGCAACGGTGCCATTCATCGTCGGGATCGCTAAGGCAGTCCCATGGGCCGGCAAGTCGAATTTCATGTGTCATCAGATTGTCCAGGTGAAGCGATCGAGCGATAGAAGGGGGATGGCAACATCGTCGCCAAAACGAGAACGTTCAAAACCAACCGATCAGAATCTGGCTTTACGCTGGTATAGATATTCTGTCAGGGCCTTATCAAACGGCATGCTCGTATCCAGGGCAACATAGTCGGCACCTAACGAGAAACAGACTTCCTTGTATCGCGTTCGCAGTTCATTCAAAGCGTCAAGATAGTCACCGCGAATACCGGCTGCATCTACGATTTGATTATCGTTGGATTCCGGATCCAGCAGATCAACACTTCCGGAAAACGGAAACGTAACTTCAGCTTCATCCAGCACGTGAAACAGAATGACGTCGTGTCCGGCGTAACGCAGCATTCGAATACTGTCGATGACTTCATCCTGATCGGTCAGCAGATCTGACATCAACATCATCAGGCTGCGATGCCGAATCATGCTGGCGATCTGGCGAAGGTTCGCCGCGATGTTTGTCGTGCCTTCTGGTTTAGCCTGCTGCAACACCGTCAGAATGTTGCCCAGCTGAGAACGGCGACTGCGGGCAGGCAGCGAATGCATCAGTTTTTCACCAAAAGTCACAAGCCCCACGGGGTCCTGTTGGTGAATCATCAGATACGCGATGGCTGCTCCAAGACAAATGGCGTAATCAAACTTCGTCAGTTTCTGGCGATACGTATAGTCCATGCTGCGAGACACATCCATCAGCAGGTAGCCCGTGATGTTGGTCTCGGCCTGATACCGTTTTACGTAAATTCGATCCGTTCGAGCGAAAACCTGCCAGTCGATATCCTTCGGGTCATCGCCCGGATTGTAGCGACGGTGTTCGCTGAATTCGACACTGAATCCGTGAAACGGGCTGGTGTGAAGTCCCGACAGGAAACCTTCCACAATAAACTTAGCGCGCAGGTCCAATCGAGCGATGTTCTGGATTACTTCCGGTTTCAGGTATTGCTCGGCGGACGTCATTGACAATCGGTGATTCTAAATTGTTTCAGTGTGAGAATCCGTAATCGCACGTTCATTCGATCGATTCTGTCACCAGCGAGCAGGCAACACGTCGCCGAAACGTACACGCTTTCGCGTTTACTCTCCTGCATCAACGGTGCTTCATAGTGTCGCAGGTTGATACCGGGGATCCAAGTCGCAGACCGCAACCTATCGTTTCCTTGTCGACTTTCGACGTCTCCCTTTCTTTGCAAACCCTACAGCCGTACTACCGGGGTCGTCAGGCACAGGTTCTCCCATTTTCTGTTTCAACTGATGAATACGATCTCTCAACTTAGCCGCTCGTTCAAAGTCCAGCTTCTCGGCGGCTTCCAGCATTTCGGCTTCAAGTTCGCGAATGAATTCGGTTGTTACAAATTCCTCTTCGGATTTCATACCAACGCTTTCGCGTTCCACTTTGCGAGCGGCAATTTCTTCTTCAATCCCTTTGCGAATCGCCTTCCGAATTGTTTCCGGAGTAATACCGTGTTCTATATTGTAGGCCACCTGAATCTTACGCCGCCGGTTTGTTTCATCCATCGCTCTCTGCATGCTGTTGGTGACCCTGTCTGCGTACAGAATCACTTCTGCGTTGACGTTCCTGGCAGACCGTCCGATTGTCTGGATCAGGCTGGTTTCGCTGCGAAGAAAGCCCTCTTTGTCTGCATCCAGAATGGCCACCAGAGAAACTTCCGGAAGGTCAAGTCCTTCTCGTAACAGGTTTACTCCTACAATCGCATCGAACACTCCTTCACGAAGTTCTCGCAAGACTTCTACGCGTTCAATTGCCGTTAGTTCGGAATGCAGCCACTGGCAGCGAATTCCTTCTTCCTGCATATAAGTGGTCAGATCTTCTGCCAAACGCTTGGTTAAAGTTGTGACGAGGGTTCGTTCGCCGGAAGCCGTTCGTTCTCGAATCGCCTCCAACAGGTGCGGCACCTGACCTCGCGCCGGTACGACGTGAATGGTCGGGTCAATCAGCCCGGTTGGGCGAATCACCTGTTCGACAACTTCTCCCTGAGTCTGATCCAGTTCCCAGTTGGCGGGCGTGGCCGAAACCAGCACCATACTTTTTTGCTTATTGTTCCATTCGTCAAACGTCAGCGGACGATTATCCATCGCCATGGGAATGCGAAAACCGTGTTCAACCAAAGTGGTCTTTCGAGCCTTATCGCCTGCATGCATCGCTCGGATCTGAGGAATCGTAACGTGTGATTCATCGACGATCATCAGAAAGTCGTCAGGAAAGAAGTCGTAAAGTGTATACGGAGGTTCACCGGGCTTGCGGCCCGCCAGTGCTCGGCTGTAGTTTTCAATGCCCGGACAAAACCCGGTTTCCTTCATCAGTTCCATGTCGTAGCGGGTACGGGCAGCAAGGCGTTGAGCTTCAAGCAATTTGCCTTCTTTGCGAAACGTTTCGAGTTGCTGATCCAGTTCTTCGCGAATTTCATCTAATGCGGAATCGATACGACTTTGCGGCAGAACAAAGTGCTTGGCAGGATAGATGTAAATGTCCTGCAGCGACTGAGACTCTTTTCCGCTAACGGGATCAATGATGCACAGTTTTTCGACCTCGTCGCCCCAAAGCTCGATGCGATATGCGAATTCCTCATACGCCGGCCAGACTTCGATCACGTCGCCACGTACACGAAATTTCGCTCGACCGGGATCGTAATCGTTTCGGTTGTATTGAATATCAATCAGTCTCAATAGCAAAGCATCGCGGTCTATCTGCTGACCCACGTGCAGCGGAATCATCATTTCCAGATAGTCTTTGGGAGACCCCAGGCCGTAGATGCAACTAACAGTCGACACAACAATGACGTCGTTCCGGCTGACCAGCGCACTGGTGGCGAGCAGTCTTAGTCGATCAATTTCTTCATTAATCGATGCGTCTTTTTCGATGTAGATATCACGCTGTGGAATGTAGGCTTCCGGCTGATAGTAGTCGTAATAACTGACAAAATATGAGACAGCGTTATTGGGGAAGAAGTCACGAAATTCGGAATACAGCTGAGCCGCCAGCGTCTTGTTATGAGACAGAACCAGCGTTGGTTTTTGTATCTGCTGGATCACGTTCGCCATCGTGAACGTCTTGCCAGAGCCCGTCACGCCCAGCAGAACCTGATTTTTCTTGCCTTCACGAATTCCCCGCACAAGGGAATCGATGGCAGCGGGCTGGTCGCCAGCTGGGGCAAATTCACTGCGAAGATCGAACTTTTGGCTGGCGGATTCGGCCATGTTGGAAACGGCTGTCACAAAATCTGGTACACGAAAACAGCCAACGTCATTGTCAGCCAGCATGTTCGCCTCTAAGCAAAACTCTGCGACGGATTATAGACGCCAGTCTGGCTTCAGGACAGGCTGCCCCCAACGGTCTGCGTCCCATACCGGCTGTAGAATGTGGCCCGTCACTGTTATCCGGCCACTGCTTTACGAGTAACAATTTGCGGGACAGCTTCTTCGTCGTTGCTGGAAATTCCAATCGCAAATTCCAGTTCGCTAAGAGCCTGCTCGGTTTCCTGAATACTGCCAGCCACAGAATCGACCTGTTCCGAAAGCATAGCAGGATCACCCTTGCTGATTCCCATTTCGGCCAATGATCGGATCTTGTTTTCCAGACGTTTTTGTTCAGCCTTTACCAGTTCGAAACTATCCCGCGTCTGCTCAAAGTTGGCTTTGCGTTCTTCACAGGTCTTCAGGCTATCCCGCAGCGTAGCGATGATACGATCTCGCTGTGATTGCTGCGGACGTGAAGTTTCGCGTTCCAGCCGCCCGCTCAGGTTGCGAATTTCCAGTTCAATGTCTTCCATGGTCGTCGTTTCGAAGAATCGATTCAACGAATGTTCTGTGTAGAGTAGTTTCAGAAATAGCCATAGCAAACGGTCCAACCCACCCAGTCGCACGTCAGCCAGAACGCCATCTGTTTCCACAGTGCCATGCCCCGATTGATACTCTTTAGTGATTTTGCGAAGTTCTTCGCATTGTTCCGTCAGCTTCTGAAATCGGAGTTGAGCGCCTCGCGACAAAGTCGCCAGCATGCGTCGCATTTTAATTTCTGCAGCCTGAGCATCTTCCTGCTTTAGCAGTTGGTGTTCTTTGATATCGATCGAATTCCGAAACTGTGGATGAGTTCCGACGAAGCCCAGCCACGCAACCTCGGCCGCGGCAACCAGGCTCAGGCCAACTTCTGGCTGTTTTGCAAGCATAGAAAAGCCCACGCCCCCTGCCAGACCCAATAGGTTCCAGTGGTTCGCGAAGGCTGCCTTGATGTACTTCCAGAGTTTCACGATGAGGTTGTTATCAATTTTTTGCAAGTTCGGCCAGCGGAAACTGTCAGCCACGGCAATTCGCCGGTTTCCGGTAAGCATGCGTTAATAGGTGGCTGCGCTGCTAAGACGTCTCCAGCTCTTCCAGAATATCACGTATACGGAAAACGGTCTCCTGAAAAGCCGTTTCCCGCTGCATTTCCAAGGCAGGACGCTCCGGAGGCTCCACGTCTAGCTGATATAACAATGTGCCGGGCGACCTGCTGAGAATAAACACGCGATCACCTAGATATACTGACTCTTCAATGGAATGAGTCACAAAAAAGACCGTCGCTTCAACCTCACGCCACAGTCCCACCAGAAGATCCTGCATCTGCATCCGCGTATGCGGGTCCAGTGCTCCGAACGGTTCGTCCATTAATATAATCCGAGGACGCAGGATCAGAGTTCTGGCGATCGCCACGCGCTGTCGCATGCCACCGGATAACTCATCAGGATACTTGCCAGCATCGGTGTCAACGTTCAAGCCAACCTTTTGAATCCATTGTCGGGCCAGATCGTACCTCTCAGGCCGCGAAACGCCCCGGCATTCCAGTCCAAAGGCCACATTGTCCAGAACAGTCCGATTGTCGAAACTGGTGTAATCCTGAAACACCATGCCCCGATCCGGCCCGGGACCAAGCACAGGCTGGCCACAAACAAGCACCTCGCCGGTTGTCGCCGGATGCTGCGGTTCCAGCCCGGCGATCATCCGCAGGATTGTACTTTTGCCGCAACCGCTGGGGCCAAGTATCGCAATAAACTCACCAGCCTGGTGCAGATCAGGAATCTCAAAACTGACGTTCTTGACGGCCGTAAACGCATCGGCACGACCTGCGTTGTAGGTCTTGCTGACATTTTTGAATTCGACAATATTCACGGGGGTCATTGGCAGCATCACAAATTGACAACTTAACTACGTTCCTCAATTCCTGCAGTTCAACCGCAGGAACGATGTACCAGTCGAAGTCTAGCGGCGGCGGTGAAACATGATAACAAGTGAAATCCGTTCACGTCAGAGTCAGCACTTTTGAACGTTAATTTAAAGTGTGTTCGAAACACGCGATTGCACTCGCGATAACGGCCGTCCCCCCAAAAGTGCATGGTCTTCTAGAGCCGCAATCACGATGCACGGCTTGTACCAACGCCTGCATCTACTCAGCGGATCAAAGTTTTGAGAGCGTCAATATTTGGAATCTGCCGTCGTGGATATACTGCCGCCGCTACGTGTTTTTTTCGCCCGCCACGCGTTTTCGAAAGAAATACTTCTCGACGATTTCCTTCGATGGAGGAGCTGTCATTATGGAAACAACAAACCCGGACAGGAACGACAGCACAATCCCCACGACAACCGGGTCGAATTCAAACGGTCTCAATGGCTTATCAAATCCTGAACCCTGCAGCGCTCCCCCGACGTACAACGAAAGGTGGCTCAGAAACCCAACGGCCATCGCTGCAATTGCGCCCGGCGTGGTGGTTCGCTTCCAGTACAAGGCATACGTCATTGGGGCCAGAAAGCAGGCCGCTAGTCCGCTGCCGACATATACAATTAGATACTGTAGAAACTCGGGCGGGTTCAACGCCGCAACAATAACTCCGGCACCAACTACAATCGTGCAAATGTAACTCATCTTCTGCAGCGTTTTTTGCGGTGCCTTAGGATTAATGTTTCGTTGATAGAAGTCTCGAACAACGGCGGAAGAAATCATCAACAGAAAACTGTCTACAGTCGACATTACGGCAGCAAACGGAGCTGCCACAAGCAATCCGGCCAACCAACCGGCTCCGATGTTTGTCGTCAGAGTCACAGCCATCTGCGGCATGATGCGGTCCGATTCGACCTCCATGCCAGGCAACAGTAAACGCGAACAACAGAAGATCACCACCAGCGGAAAATAGATGAACGAGAAATACATCGCGACAGTAGCGATGGAAATCCGCAATGTTCGAGTATTTTTAAAGGCCATCAATCGCACCATGCTGCTTGGCTGCCCTGTCCCGGAAATCGCCCAGTAAAAGAACATTGAAAACGCAAGACTCATTGGCAACATACCATTCATGTCAGACTTGTGCGCGCCAGGCGCTGTCACAAACGATCCAGGCCGGTCGTCGCCCGGAAAGGCGGCTGGTACCGATTCGGTCACTTCAACCACAGAAACGTCAGCCGCAAAATCCACGGACACCCGCTTCGAGCGAATGCGTTCCAGGTCGCCCTTGTGCACAATCTCAATACCAGAAACAGTTGCCTGTCCCGACTCATCAGGTGTCGCCGCTTCTCCCGTACGGAAGATCCGTTCATCACTGGTAAGCCACGTACCTTTGGGAACAATCGGTTCTGAGGAATCTGTTCTGATTACCAGAATGGCCTGATGCGGAGGAACCATCGACGCCAATTCAGTGGTCGCATTCCTGAGTCCCCCAGCCTGAGAAATCGCCAGCGGCAGCATGATGATCACGCCCATTACCATCACAATGCCCTGCATCACATCGGTCCATACGACCGCATGAAATCCGCCCCATGTTGTGTAGATGATGACGGCAACACCAAACGTCAACAGACACAGAAAATATCCCGGCTCAATCGAATTCAACATCGGCATTGACAACAGGAACTGCCCCACACCACCTCGAGCCGACTGGTAAAACGTATTTTCCTCCAGCAGCGTCTGCAGAATCATGCTGCCCGCCTTAAACTGACCCACCAGATTAATGCACGTAAAAAATACCAGCAGTGCGGTGGCCAGAATTGAAAACGTTGCGCTTTGAAATCTGTCTCGCAGAATGTCGGGCACCGTGATGGCTCCCGTCTTGCGAGCAACCTGATTGATTCTTTTCCCCAGCAGTCCCATTGTGCAAATTGGGAAAACCATATAACTGGAAATCCAAAGAGCCAGAACCCAGCCGTGAGTGTAAATCAGCGATGGAAATCCGGTGAAAGATCCGCCCGATGCACTGGTCGCAGCAAACGTCAAAGCTAATGCCCAAACGCCCAGGCTGCGACTGCCCAGAAAATATTCATTCAGGAAGTTCTTCGAAGTCAGCAGGCGACTCGACAAAGCCGCCAAGCCAAAGACAACCAGAGTGTAAAGGCAAAACGTTATTAACGCAGAAGAGCCACCCGCGGCCAGTATCGGTTCGGAACGAACCAGCAAATCAAACATGGCTGGCCCCTTCTGTCTGTGCACCGATGGACAGGTTCAGTGAACCGGCGGACTGCCCCGAACTGGCCTCGTCTTCCGAAATGTCAGGCCCAAGATCACCGTCCTGCATATAGCCGAAGCAGAAGTACACTGTCACGGCATTAGCAATCAGCCATGGCAAGGCAATCCCCCATGCGACCCAGGCAGGCATTCCCAGCACTGTTGGAAACGTCTCAGGGTCGACTTCTTTGATATAGCCGTTTGTTAAACACGAAAACATCGTCCATGCGAAACAGGCAACCCACAGCAGCAGAATCCAACCACCTTCACGAAGGCTGTTCACAAACATGGGATCCGGTTCAAGGTCGTCATCAACGTCTGTTGCAGACGGGGAGTCGTTCACGGCAGGCACCTGTAAGAAGGTTCGAAAAGCGGATGAGTGGTGATTGCACACTGTTTAGCAGCCACTGTCAACCAGTGACCTCTGCCAGCACACTGACTCAGTTTTCCAGACGGAATCGTTTACGCCCCTTCAGCACGAACAGGTATATAGAAAATCACTAGATGTGGATCCGCTAAATGTCAGTGGATGAAATGAGTTGTTTTTCGCATTTGTTGTTGTTTGCCTGGTGTGCCGTGTCAAGATCAATCTCAGGTCGTGAGGGGCCGTCCCGTGAATGTCCAGCGGTAGGGTTTGGCCATGGTCTCGTTGAAATAGTCGATAAATTTCAGCAGACGTTCTCGTAATTTATCGACGGATTCGAAGTGGCTGCGTTTG
>Ga0209390_10000600_pt1 | contig 72022 bp, 58 predicted proteins | sample BON01_FD_187212 | JGI IMG/M metagenome (GOLD analysis project Ga0209390, IMG submission 187212) | Freshwater microbial communities from Lake Bonney liftoff mats and glacier meltwater in Antarctica - BON-01 (SPAdes) (version 2) | ecosystem: Environmental > Aquatic > Freshwater > Ice > Glacier...
TTGCGAACCGTGCAGGAGACGGGTTGGGCGAGCAATATCCCCCAACCGGGATAGAATCCTGTCGCAGCCAGCCCGTCGATCGTCACGCGCGTCGGGGTCTGCAAGCTGAGGCCGCTTGTTCCGCTCATCGCCAGCGTATACCGGCACTCTTCGGGACTGCTCAGGTCCTCATTGGAGAGATAGAGCATCTTTGAACCCGCATCATAATGGAAAAATCCGGGGGCGAACTCAAGCTCCGGAATATTGGCCTTGGACTGGAGGGTCCGCAACTTGTTGTGTTCGAGAACGGCTTTCGGTTCCTCGGCCAAAGGCGCGGCATAAACAAACCGGTATCCCTCGACTTTCGTGAACTTGGGCGCGGGAATGTCCCCGCGCAGGATGGCCGTGCCGGGGACTTCCGCGCGGATGACGGTGTCCACATCCGCGTTGCCAAGCCCATCGCGGGTGACACTCTCAAAATATTCGCCCGGCCCAATCGTCAAGGTGTCGCCGGGCGTCAAGGCGTCCACGCCTTTCTGAATGGTTTGGAATGCTGCCGCCCTGCTCATGCCATTGTTGGCATCCAAGCCCTCCTTGCTCACAAAAAACTCCGCGGCCGATGCATGGAAATGAGAGAAAAGGAACATCCCGGCGACGGCGAAAAAAACGAAACGCGAGCGACGGGAAAATGCTGGCGGGTGAAGAATTATGGACATATTTGATTCAACATAGCATCATCCGCAAGATAGTGGCGCAATATAAAACTGCAAACGCGTTGAGAAGTCCCGGCAAGCACGGGTTGCACGGTTCCGCTCGCGTTTCCAGAGATTGGCCGTTTTTCACAGAGAATAAATCATATGTCACCCTCTTACCGTTCCTCCATTGGCCCCCGCAATATCAGCGAAGGCCACGACCCCTACGGCCCCGGAACCCGTGCGCCACAAGCCATGGCCACCAAACTCGCCCATTTTACAAAAGGCAGGGTCGATGCCGTGATGTTTCATGACAATGATATCGTCCTCGATCATCTTCTCGGCTAACTCCGCCAGACTGCAGAAATGAAGAAAAACGAAATGCCTGCCTTGAAAACACCCGCCCCTAACTTCGATAAATTGCGGGATCTGATCCGCTCCCGCATCGTCGAGCAGGGAATCCCGTCGCTCGCGGTCAGCGTTGCCTGGAAAGGGGAGATCATTTGGGAGGAGGCTTTTGGCTGGGCCGATCTCAAGCGGCGTCTCCCGGCGACGATCCACACGCCTTATTCTCTGGCCTCGGTCAGCAAGCCGATCACCGCTACGGCCATCATGAAGTTGGTCGAGGCGGGCCAGATCGATTTGGACAAGCCCGTCAACGACTACCTGAGCCCCGGCAGCCAGTTGAATGTCTGGATCGGTGACCCCAGGGAAGTGACGGTCCGGAGGCTCGCCAGCCATACGGCCGGACTTCCCGGGCAGATGAACTTCTACATGGAAAGCGAACGAGGGCAGATGCCTCCGCGGGAGGAATCGATCCGCCGCTATGGTAACATCATCACCCCGCCCGGCGAACGTTACCAATATGCGAATTTCGGATTCGGCATTCTGGATCATATCGTGGCCCGGGTTTCCGGGCTGAGCTTCGCCGACTTCCTGAGGCGCGAGATTTTTCTACCTCTCGGCATGAACCGCAGTTCGCTGGATATCGCGCCGGGACTCGCCCCCTACGCAGCCAGTAGATATCATGGGGAATGGAATCAAGGTTTCGGAGTGATTGCCGGCGACGGGACCTACGCCGCCAGCCGAAATGATGGGGAAGGGAAACCGCTCCCCTTCTATGAGATGGATCACCCGGGGGCTTCATCGGTGTGGGCCAGCGTGCACGATCTAGCCAGATTCGGCCTCTTCCATCTGAGACAGCGGTTGCCGGATCAGAGAGCCATCCTTTCGGACCAAACGATCCTTTCCATGCAGCAACCTGCTGTGCGAATGAACAAAGTCAGTCCGTCCGATCTGAACCTACGGGCGACCTCCCAATACGGGATCGGCTGGGTTATCGATCAGGATGATCTGGATCACCGCATCAGCCATGGCGGGGGCATGATGGGAGCGGCATCAAAGATTCTGCTAATCCCCGAACACGGGATCGTGATCGCGACCGCATCGAACACCTTCGCCCCTCTGGCCTATACGATCGAGAGGGATATTCTCGCCGAGTTGCTGCCGGAGTATGCGGCCAAGTTCGAGCAATATGACGAGAGGAAGAAAAAGTCAGGAAAAGCCCAAGGGTCGTCGGCGGGAAAATTCCCCGTGGAGGAACTCACAGGCGAGTGGCGGGGCACATTGCATACTTACGAAAAACAGCTCCCTATCGAGCTGAGCTTCCTGCCCACCGGCGAGGTCCACGCCAAGATTGGCGACCAATTGTCCTCCTTGGTCAACGACGCCAGATTCGCAGAGGCTTGCCTCACCGGAAAAATGATGGGCAGCGTGGAGACATTCGATGCCAACCGCCGCCCGCGCCACCCCTTGCACCACCTCGTCTTAGATCTTAAAATGCGCGGTAAGAGCCTGAACGGCGCGATCGTTTCCGTGGCCGGCAATATGCTTTCCCACTGGACCGAATTACACAAAGTGCCAGCCGCTTAGAGCGAGTCATGAACTTTAGCGGAAGAGAGAGTTGAGCATGAGCGTGAGAAAGCCGAGCCAATGGAGACCGGCGAGCGCTGAAGGAAGGCGCTCGTAGTCTTTAGCCAGGCGGCGGAAGCGAGCAGCCCACGCGAACGAGCGTTCCACCACCCAACGCCGCGGTAAAAGCACGAATCCACGTTTAGCCTCCTCAAGTTTGACGACACAAAGATTCACTCCCCGTTTGGAAGCTTCTTGAGCTGGGGGATCTCCAGTGTAGCCCTGATCGACATAAGCAATCTCCACATTCTCTCCGGTTGCGCGCTGAACGTCTTCAACGAGATCGCCAAATTGCGCTCGCTCCTGCTCGTTGGCCGCCGTGATTTTCAGCGCCAAGAGGTATCCCAATGTATCGACTGCGATATGGGAAAACAAACTGTGGAAACAAAGGCGAGGGATTTCATCGTGGGATGAGATCTAAGGATTAAGTGGTCCCAAGTGGCTCGGAATCTCCTGCCAATGCCTCGTATCCGCCGCCTCCCGAGCGGCCAGGGCCGCCGAGGTGACATGTAGGCATTCTTCCGGAGTAATCATCGATTCGTCGCGCCGAAGGGCGGCATTGACCATGTCCCGCGACACATTCTCCCAGTTCAAATCGGAAGATTCCAGAATAAGACTTTCCTCCCCCCGGTTGGTGATCAGAAACACGTCGTCTCCACGGATCTCCACCACTCCCTCCGTACCGGTGATCCGAAGACGGTCATCGCCATGAGAACCCGCTCCCGAAGGGCGGAGAAAATCTGCGGTGATGACACAGGGCACGCCACCTTTCATCAAAAATGTCATCATGGCGAAATCCTCCATCTCCGGATAAGCCGGGGAATTACGATTGCCATGGTGAGCGCTCACCGCCTCATAGCGGAGCCCGGTGCACCGGAAAACAAAATCGATCGCATGGATGGCCACCCAGGGAATGATCCCGCCGAATTCCTCACGTCGTCGGTAAAAGGACGGACGACGATCGCCAAATTTGTAAGATTTTTGAGCCTGCACCATGATCGGTTCGCCGATCAATCCTTCGCGGACAATATTCCGGACCCTGATGAAGGCCGGGAGCCAGCGCATGGTCTGCTCCGCAATGATGCCCGGCCCGGCGGCCGTGAGGCGTGCAATTCTCTCCAAAGTGGCGAAATCCGAGGCCATCGGTTTTTCCGTCACCACAGGAAGGCCCTGTTCCAGCGCCCATTCCGCCAGACGACCATTGTGGGCATAAACGCTGCCGACATAGATGAGGTCGGGCGAAAACTCGGAGAGGAGTTTTTCAGGATCGGAGAAAACCTGAGTCCCGCCCAAGGCCGCGGATTGCGCGTGCGCAGCATCATCATACCCATCGGCCGCCCAGGCGAACTCCGCCCCGGGCAGGTGGCGAATCGTAAAATGCCCATGGCCGCCAATGACTCCGATTTTCATTTTTTTATTCTTTCCCGGACGTAAAGTCCCGGCTTCAGCACTCCTTGTGACAAAAATTTGCGTCTTTGCAAACCCCTGCCTCGTCAAACCGCAAGAATGGAATATCCGGCGCAAGAAACACCGCGACGATTCCGGGATTTATCGTTAGGGACCTTAACCCATGAAAACATCCACGCCCCCAAATTCCTCCCCCACTCTGGCCATCAACGGCGGCGAACGCGCCATCACCACCGACGCCCCCGAAAGTTGGCTCCTGGGACCATCGGAAATCGGCAAGGAGGAAATCGATGCGGTGGTCCGCGTCCTCGAAAGCAAGCGCCTCTTCCGTTTCCTCAAGAATCGCAGCGATTCCTCTGTCGCCCAGTTTGAAGATTTATTTGCCGAAATGAGCGGGGCGAAGAATGCTCTCGCCGTCAATAGCGGGACGTCCGCGCTGATCTGTGGGTTGGTGGGGATCGGAGTAAGCCAAGGGGACGAGGTGCTGGTCCCCGCCTACACCTACATCGCCACCGCTGCGGCCGTGCTTGCGCTCGGTGCCATTCCCATCCTGGTGGAAGTGGACGACTCGCTGACGATGGATCCGGAAGACCTCGAGCGCAAGATCACCCCGCGCAGCCGGGCGGTCGTGCCGGTTCATATGAGAGGCATGCCCTGCGACATGGAGGCCATTTTAGGCGTAACCGAGCGTCACGGACTCCTGGTCCTGGAGGATTGCGCCCAGGCCAATGGTGCCACTTATCGCAACCGGGCGGTGGGCACTTGGGGGAATGCGGGAGCCTTCAGCCTGCAAGAATTCAAAGTGATCACGGCGGGTGAAGGCGGAGTGGTCATCACCAATGATAAAGACGTCTTTAACCGTGCCGCCGTCTATCACGATTCGGCTTATGCCTTCTGGATGGAGGGGCGATTGAAAACCGGCGAAGGCGCGTCCACTGAACTCGACGCCTGGAAGGACATGTGTTTCCTCGGAGAAAACTACCGCCTGTCGGAAGTTCATGGTGCCATTGCCCTCGAACAATTGAAAAAACGTGATCGGATCCTCACCCGGACCCGCGCCATCAAACGACGGCTCAGTGCTGCCTGCGCGGCAATTCCCGGATCCCAACCTGAGAAAAACCATGATGTGGACGGCGAATGCGGCATCGCCCTCGCGCTCTTCATGGAATCTCCCGAAGAGGCGGTTCGCCTCTCGGAGGCCCTCAAGGCTGAGGGGGTCGTCTGCGGAACTCGCTTTTCCCGTGACATTCCTGATCGGCACATTTTCTTCCACTGGGACTATGTATTGGAAAAGCGCAGCCCGCATCGCAATGGGTTTCCTTGGACATCGAACCCCTCCCACATTCCAGAATACACCAAGGACATGTGTCCCAAGACGATCGACAGGATGTCGCGGGCAGTGATTTTTTCCATCACCCAGAACATGTCCGACACCTATGTGGATCAGGTTTGTTTTGCCATTGAAAAAGTCGCCGGTGGCTTCATCGCTTCCACAAAAACGTAATTCAAAATTTAAAAATGTTACCTCCCAGAAAAAAAGCTCAGATCCACGATCGGAAACGATCATCGTTCCACCGCCTCATCCTTCCGGTCATTTTCCTGCTCGCCGGCTCACTTTCCGGAGTTTCGGCGGCGGAGTATTATGTCAACAAAGCGGGAAGCGAAGCCGGCGATGGCCGCACCCGGGACACAGCCTTTGCCACCATCCAGAAAGGCGCGGATGCCTTGGCCGGAGGGGACACCCTGATCATCGGGCCCGGTGAATATGGGGAGAATGTCGCCCGGGAAAATTTAGGAACTCCTGAAAAACAAACCGTGATCCGGGCGGAGATTCCCGGCACCGTCGTGCTGCGCGGGGATGTTCCCGCCCCGGAATTCCAAAAGGCGGATGGCTTCCGGTTCGTCTATGTCGCGCATTTTGACGAGGAACCGCTCGCGGTCCTGGAACACGACACATTGAAGGTTCTGGTCATCGATCCGGATTTGAACAATCTCGAATTTCAGCCCGGTTTATGCCATTACGACGCAGAAAAAAAGCTCCTCTACATTTCGCCGTCTGATCTCCGGAGCCCGGACGGGAGAAAGTATTCGGTCAACGTCTTGAAAGGCCAGGGCCTCTTCTTAAATAAACCTCGCAACGTTCTGATCGAAGGCCTGGTCTTCACCGGTTATTGCGTCACCCCAAAAAGCGGTTGGCCTTTCCTCACCGCCCGAACCTGGGGCCTGGCTCTTGATGAGCCCATTGATTGTGTGATTCGCCGTTGCACCGCCTTCCTCAACTACGCCGGAATCGGACTGAGCAACGGATCGGGAAACTTAATGGATGATTGCCTCGCCTTTGGCAACATCACCTACAACCTTTTCGTTTTTGGCGGCCCCAACAATCACGACAATACGATAGAAAATTCCTATGCCTACCGAGCCCAGTCCGGAATGCATTTTTACGGGCGATCCTACGGACCCGTCACTTTGCGCAACAACCGGGCCTGGGGGCATGAACTTGATTTCTCCAATAAGAGCGGGACCGACGATGCCACAAAATACGGGTCGGTTGTCGAGCGGTGCATTGGACTGGGTAATTTCCAGGCCCACGGGCTGAAACACACCATCATGGGAGGTCTCAACGAATATGACCGGTCGCTGGAGGCGCCAGCAGACAATATTCTTTTTGCGCGGGAAAACGACTTGGACCAGAACCGCGAGTTTGCCGATCCGGTCAATGGGGACTTCCATCTTCAATCCACCTCGCGTTTCCGGGGGAAAGAGGGACAGCCCGACTCCGGGCTCTATCCCTACAAAGAAAACATCTATTATCTAAGCACTGCCGGATCCGATCAAAACGACGGCCTGGCCCTGGACCGCGCCTGGAAAACTTTGCCCGCCGCCTTGAAGAAGCTGCAACCGGGCGACACCCTCTATCTGGAGAAAGGCGCATATGAGGCCAACGTCTCGCTCAAGCTGGATCAGGTCCGGATCATGGGCCGGGGTTTCGGACCCGCCATCATCAGGGGTTCCCTCACGCTGGAGAGAGGATCAACGGTCGAATGCGCGAGATTGCTCTTCACGGATCCCGTTTCAGTAAAAAACACCAAGGACGTCATCTTCCGGAACTGCCAGTTTGCCGGGTCGAACGAAGGACTACTGGCTGTCTCGGTGCAGGGACTAACCGTGGCCCACTGTTTGTTCGCCCAGACTTCGCTTGGGATGACCGATTGCAGCGAAGCCACCCTCACGGGGAATTTTTTCAGCAATGAAGGAGCGGCCGCTTTGAAAATTTCAGGAGGAAATCCAATCGCCTACTCAGATTACAACGGATACCAAAATACTAAGCTCTTGCTTAAGACCGGATCGCAAACCAAGAACCTGAAGGAGGTTCAAGCCGGAGGAAACGACCTCCACTCTCTCGAGCGCAATGGCCAGGTGGTCGTAAAAGATGGGATTCCTCTAGTGCAAACAAAAATTGCCCTGGAAGGCTGGGGTCCGATGGCCAGCTCCTTGGGGGTTTATAATGAAATGGTTCAACCGCCGGCGACTTTGGCTGGCCCATTTATTCACTCCACAGACGACACCACCGCCAATATCGAATGGTGGATGTCCGCGCCGATGGCGGTGGAACTGAAATGGGGTCCGACACCGGAAATGACGCACACGGTGACCATCCCCATGGCTTCACAATACTCGGGATACAGTTTGACCGGCTTGCAAAAAGATCAGAAATATTTTGTCAGTCTTCAACCGCTTGAAGACTCCTCTCCGGTCGGATCCCCCCAAACAGCTACCTTCGACACAGCGGAAGCGGTGCGGGAGCAGACGGACTATTACGTTGCAGCCGACGGAAATGACACCGGCAGCGGCCTCTCCAGGGACCAGGCGTTCCGAACCATCGCGATGGCCTCTCAAATGGCAAAAGCCGGATCCACAATTTTCATTGCCACCGGAAATTATCTTGAAACCGTCCGGATCCGGGCTACGGGCACCAAGGAGCGGCCGGTCACCTTTCAATCCCTCCCCGGAGAAAAAGTATCGGTGACGTCATTTTTCATGGCGGGGAAAAATCATGTCAAACTGGACGGTCTCTACACCAGCAGTCCCATCACGGCCCTCCTGAGCAATGACCTTGCCATCACCCGGTGCTTTTCCTTGGGGACGCTCATTAGGGCGCAGACCTGCCAAAACGTTTCGGTGAAAAATTGTGTGGTCGCCAATGCATATTTTTCGGCCTTCGAAATCAACAATAGTCCGGAGTTCTCGGTGGAAAACTCTGTCATTCTGCGTCCCGCCATCATGGGAGCGGCGATCAACAACCAGACCGATCAAAAGGTGCGGTTCAGCCGGAATATCTTCACCGACAGCATCCCCTTCAAATCCAAGATCCCCTACTTCGCGGTGGGCCGGGCCGAATCTCTTCTCGACCGGGACAATTGCTATTACATGCGGACGCCGGACAAGGAAAAAGACATCCTCGTGCGCCTGATGTACCAACTCTATGGCGACGCGGACTATGACCGCGCGGTTCCAGATTTTGGGGTGCAGCCGGCTGCCGAACAACCTTCGAAGATCACCACGTTGACAAACATGGGCTTTGATGACTTTGAACAGACTTTTGGCAAAACCGGTTCCTTCTTCGCAAATCCTCAATTTCAAGGTGCTTCGGAAATCAAACTGGAAGAGGGACAACGCGTGACAACCAAGGATCTCAGCGAAGGATACCTGGTCTTGTTCTCCGACAAACTGCTCGGGAAAAAGGGCCTCGATTTCCCCGATCTCTTCGCCACCAATCCCGAGGTTGTGAAAAAGGGGATCGGGCTGGTTCCCGCAGACTTTAAAGATTTTCATTTCAACCAAAAGCCGCGGTCGGTTCCAACCCAAAACCTTCCGTAAAATGAACATGCCCTATCAGCAACTCTCGCCCTCAGAGGCCCTGAGAACCTACAGCAATTGGCTCCTGGAGCAGCAAGTCCAGGAACCGGTTCCATTTTTCCGAAGCCATCACGGCTACGCCTGGTATGACGTCTTCTATCCCGCGCGTACGCTCATCCTGTGCGGAAAGCTCTTCGATGAACCCTCCTACTTCGAAGCCTGCATCCCCTACATGGACGCGTTCCTCTCCGAGCAATTGCCTAATAGTGCTTTCACCGCGCACTACCGCAGAGTTCCCACCGACCAGCTGAGCAAGAAGGAATTTGAAGCCATCATGCGAGACGGATGCGTAAACCTAGCGGACAATGGCTCGAATGTGCTGGCCCTCATGCAGGCCATTCCCTTTCTAGATCCCGAGCGTAAGCAACGCTACTTGGACGCGGTTCGCCGTTGGTTTGACAATTGGGTAGTCGTTTGGAACCTCAAGCAGGGTTGTGGCAACGGAATTTGGGAGGGACTCCGTTTCGGAACGCCTTACACGATGGCCATGGCAAATGTGTCCAGCGCCTATTGCGCTTTCGGCTTGGTCACGGGAGAACACGAATACATCGAAAAAGCCGAAGCCTTGATGTCTTTCCAAGCCACTCAATGGCTGCCAGATGGACGCCCTATCAACCACTCCTTCATCCGGTCGGCCGTGCAACAAGCCACGGAAGATTATGCCCGTATCTTTTACCTTCTCGAAGGTATGTGCTGGACCCATCACGCGAGCAAAAACAACGAGGTGAAAACCGTGATTTCCGATCGCTTGAAACAATGGATCTTCGGCGAAAAGGGCATCCTCTCCCAATGGAACGACTCGTTTTTCGGCTTCAACAATGCAGCCCAACCCACCGAACCGGGTGAACTCCCGTCCTCCCGACTGGGACTACGCTATACCTGGGAAATGTCCAAGGCGAATGGCATCATTCACGGGCTACTCTATTACTTGGACAACATCGAAGATCACCCTAAATTACGGGAAAAAGTCGATCTCGGCATCCGCTATCTCAGCCATCCGCTGAAAGCCCGCATGAGCGGTGTGGCGTCGGATCCCGACGAAGGCTATGGAGGTTTTACAGTGCAGTCGACCGGCTTTGCCGGTCTGTCTCTTGCCCAAGCCATTAAAAAGAATGCTGTTTTCGACTTGTGAAAACAAAATAATGAAATACCGGGGCTGGAATTTCGAAAAGACACTCCTGATTCGGTCAGAGAGTCCTTTCGACCGTCGGAATGAATTCATCGACGTGGCAGTGGCAGTGGAAACGAAATGCGCTGCCACGTTCTCCCGTGATGTACGGGTGGTTATGAAGCCGGCCTGGAATCGCTTCGGCAACGAGGTGCCCTGCCAAGTCTATGATATTCGGGAACATGGTTCTATCACCGTATTTCGGGTTGCCTTTGTCGCGGATCTCCCTGCTCATTCCACGCAAAGGGTGGGAATTCTCTACGATAATCCGGAGGCGGAAAGCCCGAGGTATGAGACCGACCTTGTGATGTCCGACGAAGGAAAGGGAACCACCATCGAAAATGGCCATTACCGGGCCCGTCTGGATCCTGAAAGCGGGAATTTGGACGCGCTTTCGATCAAACTCCGGGTCTTGGAATATACGCATCTCAAAGGTCTGACCCCGGAGTGCAATCCGCAAGGCGGGGTTCGGGTCATTTTTGCTAACCCGAAGGATCCGGGAAAACCCTCCTCCGCCAGCGCGGCGAACTGGCAGCAACCGGAAACAAATTGGGTGGAGGGACCACTTTTCATCTCGCTCGTTCGACGCGGTCGGCTCGCCCCCGTCGGGCAACCGGCCACGGATCGTCATCCGTCTCTGGAACTGACCTACAGGTTCGTCGCCGACCAACCGGTGATCCATGTCTCCAGCCGCCTGGAATTCCACGAAGACACCCCGGTATTTGGGATTCACAATGACTGGGTCACCGTGAAAAAGGATTGCTTCAGCCACTATTGCTTCCGCCCGGACACTCCTTCGCTGCCTGCCACCGACGTGGAGGAAGTCGGCCATATCCTAGTGACTGCCGAGCACATTCAAGGTCTTCCGCCCGGTCCGATCTTCGGAGGTTTCCTTCCCTACAATCTCGCCTGGCATGCCTTCATCAGTACCGTTCGAACCCAGAAATTCCGCTTCGACTATGCTTTGACCGGCATCCGTTTGCATGAATCCTCTCAGGCCCCCGGGGGCCCGGCTCTCCACTATCGCCCTGCCACCTACTTAAGCCACGACCGGGATCAACTCTCCTGGTTTCGGGCTCCGGTCTATGTCAAAAAACAGAATCGGACCGAAAATATAATCACGATTCCCAAAGGTTCCGTTTATGCTGAGACCTATGCTCTGCATCTCGGGGAATGGGATGAAAAGAAAAACTGGTTGCACCAAATTGACGCCCTGGGAAAACGCCTGAATCAACCGCTCACGATTACGCAACATCCGTGTCTCCTCGATGACACGATCATTCCAGAGGAAGATTCTGGTCTTTTTCAGAGCCCGAACTTTGGTTTTGCCTACAAAAAAGCGGGGGTCCGATAAATGAAAACCGAAACCAAAACCCGCTTTGACGAAGAGGGATGGACCGGACACAGAAGTGTCCGGCTCCGCGACACCGCCGGACTGGCACGAACTTTGGAGCCGGTGGACACGGAATTTTCCATTCCTGTGCCCGAGGGTTTCCGACCAGACGCAGAATTGCGAATAATCCACCTGGAGGCCGGGCAGCTCATGGAAATTCCTTCCCAGTTTTACGACCTGACTGTAGTCACGGGAATCCTTTCCGGTCGGGTTGCCTTCCTCATGGACCACTTGCAGCCGCATGGACAGGAAGAGTTTCGTCTCTATTATGGAAACTCCCAGGCCGCTCCCCCCACCTACCCCGAAAGTTTGCGCGTCACCACCGGACCGGATGGACCCCAGCACCGGGTGATCGAGAACGATTTCTACAAGATCGAAACCATGCCGGAGAGCGGCCAGATCTGGCACATGTGGAATAAAAAGGGGGCGAATACCTCTTGGCATCACAACGAGTGGGATACAAACAAAGACAAGGGAGGCGACCCTTGTCACTGGGCTCCCAACTGCTGGGCCGCCTACCCCGAACGGATCACCAATGGCTACGATGTTTTGGCGGGGGGCGAGGATATCGACCTGATCGATTGGAATTATGCCTTCGGATGGCGGGATCCGGAATCACGGATCATCAGCGGTCCGATTTTCACCGAGATCACCCGCCAAGGTATTGTCTGGCCTCATCCCGAACATACCAACCCGGAAATCAAGCGCGATCCATCGGCTTTTGTCGAGGCCCGGGTCACCTACCGGTTTTATGGAGATCTCCCGTGGTTTTATCAGTCTTCCGTTCTGGAAACCCTGAAGGACATGCGGTGCTTCTTTATTCGGAACTGCCAGTTCGTCTTTCTCGCGAACATATTTTCCCACACGTTTATTGCACCGGATCGGACCGGCTTGCTGCCGACCGACGAGGCGGAAATTGCCGTCTTGCGCCTCATGGGGCAGATCGGACGAAAACCCTACACCCACCAACAACACAGCCTAAGCAATGTCTTGCCGTCCAAGCTGGCCTATTATGGCTTTTACAACGAGGACACCACGGACGGGTTCGCGCTCTTTCAGCTCACGGAAAAAAATTCCAATATCCATCAGGGCGAACCGGTCCACAGTAATCACGCCACCCTGTTCTCTGAACTCCCTGGCTGGTCCGCTTATTATTGTCGTGCATTGTCGTACACCAATCAAAGGTACAATCCCGAAAATGCCACCTTTCTACCAAAAGGCGAGCGCTACGAGGAGGAAAACATCGGGTTCCTTTTCACCCACAACAACCTACCGCAAACCCTTGAGTCCATGGAAAATGCCGATCGGCAAATGAAATCCCCGCTCGAAGTGACCTGGGATAGCTAAATCCCAGGCGACCGATTTCCTTCCAAGCCAGGAATCATTTCCCGCGTGAAATGAATGTACGGAAAGCACTCGGGAACGTGAGAGTCCCAAACACCGTGGGCGCTCCAAGCCCAACCGCCGGAATCTCGGGCCGGAGGCGCTTCCTTGATTTGATTGAAACGAGAAAAGTCCATCCTCCAGACGTCTCCTTCACGAGGCGGCACAGCCCTTCCGTCACCCCGCGCCAGCCACTCCAGGCCGGACCAGGGAAAAGCCACCTCCGCAGTCCAGCCTCTGTCGCGGGTTGTCGGGTCATTAATATTCCCATCCGTAGCAACGGCGCACCGCATTCCCGGCAGATCCCATTGAAAGAACCCTATTCGCGGTCCACGCGGGTGGGAGGTATAACCCACCCCATTCCACGGTTGGGCCCCGGGAGCCAAACGCGAGAATTCAGGTGCCTTAGCAAAGCCGCCTTTTTCATAGCTGTCCTCCCAAACGAAAAACGCTTCATAAATTGTCCCAAGAGGGTTGATCTCAAACTCGTAGTAGGCATCCTTGCCGGCGATGAAGACCTCGACGTCGTTTTCCTGCCAGATGGGATCGTCCCGACCGGTCATGGTTGCCGCCAAAAATGGCTCCTCGACCCAAAACCCCACGTAGAGAAAATCATCATCCCAAAGCACGGACGCACGGGTATCGTGGATGGTCGGTTCGCCGGTGACCAGATCAACAAAGCGAGGGGAACGCGGGGCATGCCGCCAGACCGACTCGTTGAGCCGGCCGCTGATCTTCAGTGTCTGCGGAACATAATATGCTGTGTAATGGGGGATTTTTGCGTCGGGCCAAGGAAATACGATCATAAGGGTTCGACTCTGACCATGATCAAGGAGAAAATCAAGTTTACATCTGAAGGCTGATAGGTTCCGAACTGAATGAACATAAGGATGGATTCGCCACGTTCAAACTCAGTCAAAAGCTTGACCCACGAGGACCATGATTTAGGATCTTTCGATCATTGAAGTTTGTGCCTTTAAATCAATTTAACCTGACAAAAACGAAATGGCAGAAGGTCATGGATTCCGTGCGCAGCCATGACGGTAAATCCGTCGAGAATGCCCCTCCGAGGTTTAAGGCCTGGTCACTGAAGCACGCTCACTCGCACAACTTCAATGAAATTCTCGTTTCGCTTTCTGGGAATCATTTATATGGGATTGACGGCAAAACATTTGCTTTCGTTCCCGGCAATTTCGTCCTCCTGCCAAGACAGCTTCCCCATGACTCAGTCTATGGCCTTCATCACGCCGAATGCATTGATTTTTGGATTCATTTTCTCCCCCACAACAGAGTGATGCTCAATTTCCTTCATCATATCCCGGGCAGAGATCATATCAGCACGCCGGTTCCCGTTCCATCCGTCTCGATATTAGAGGATTTTAAGAGGGTCGGAACCCTGCTTGACAGTGAGCAGGGTCAACAGAAGGCCCAACATTTTCTGACTTACCTTCTCTACGAATTGTTTGATGTTTTGATGAATGCCGACGGCAAGCCTCAAACCATGAACGTCATTCCTCTGATCGACAGCATCAAGCAATATGTAACCGAACATTTGACTGATCGGCTAAGTCTCTCCGATCTGGCCGGAGCCGCAGGCTACAGCCCATTTCATTTTCATCGTATTTTTCTCGAAGCAGAGGGAATCACCCCTCGAAATTTTGTGGAGGGACAGCGGTTGAAAAAAGCGTGCGAACTTCTCAAAGCGGGATACACTATGACATCTGCGGCGATGGATTCGGGGTTTTCGACTTCCTCTCAATTCGCTCGGGTTTTTAAGCGCCAATTTCAACTCTCACCGTCTGGGTGGTTAAAATCGATTCCCTAGATTCGACCAATCAAATCCCGTCCAGCATAAATCCTAAAAGAAACCACCACGTAACACCATGATCATTCAAAATCTCGCCGCCCAACTCTATACCGTCCGCAGCCTTTGTCAGACACCGGCGGAGACAGCTTCCACATTAAAGAAGATCCACGCGATCGGATTTACATCGGTTGAGGTGGCTGGAATCTGCCCAATCGAATCTTCCGAACTCAAAATGATGATCGATGACACCGGCTTGTCCATCTGCGCCCTGCATGGTGCGGCCGATGAGATTTTGCACGCGCAGGAAAAAGTTATCGAACGCATGAACGTCCTTCAATGTGAGTATGCCGTCTACTCCTACCCGGCTGGTTTCGATCTGGGGAAGACGGAGGATGTTCGGCGATTGGTTCAGGAACTGGCCACAGCGGGAGCTGCCTTTCGTGCCGCAGGAAAGACACTTTGCTATCACCATCACTCGCTGGAGTTTGGTCGATACGAACTGAGTACGGTGCTCGAATATATCATGGGGACGGTCGATTCCGCTGATTTGAGTATCGAATTGGATACCTACTGGGTCCAACACGGGGGCGGCTCCCCGGTCGATTGGTGCACCCAAATGAAGAATCGTCTCCCCATCCTCCATTTGAAAGACTATGGATGCATCGCAGGGACCCCCACCATGATGGAGGTGGGCAGGGGCAACCTTGATTGGGAGAAAATTATTCCCGCCGCCAGTGCGTCAGGCTGTCAATGGTTCGTCGTGGAACAAGACACCTGTCCCGGTTGTCCTCTGGACAGCTTGAAAATCAGCTATGAATATCTTTCTTCAGATCCGATCCGGCCCCTGTTGATGTCTTAGTATCCCTTATGAAACAGTTTATCGTCGTCGGCGGAGGGATCATTGGATTAAGCAGCGCCTATTACCTCAAACAAGCCGGCTTTGCGGTCACAGTCATTGATCCCCATGGCGGAAAGATCGGAGCGTCCTACGGGAATGCCGGCTTCATCGGACCAAGCCACTATACGCCGCTTTCCAACCCGAAAGCCTTCAAAAACGCTTTGCGCTGGATGCTAAGCCCGACCAGCCCGTTCTATATCCGTCCCGCACTCAATCGCACCCTCATTGGTTGGGGGCTGCTCTTCATGCGACACGCCAATGAGGGTCATGTGGAGAGATCCGCGCGACCACTGGTCGAGATCGGACTCCTCAGCCAAAGGCTTTACGAAGAATGGCTGGCCGACTTCGGCGGATTTTCCTACGAAAAAAAAGGCTTAATCACTATTTTTCAGACTGAAAAGGCCCTTCGTGGTGCAGAACTAGAAATCGAGAAAGCCCGCTCCTTAGGTCTCGATGCCGTTATGCTCGGTTCCGCCGACCTGGCGAAGCTCGAACCCGATGTGGAATTCAATGCCATCGGGGGGACTCATATGCGTGCGGATGCGCACACTTACCCACCGCAGCTGATGCACGCCCTACTGGAAACATTGCGAGCCTCCGGAGTATCCATCGTCGAAGCTACCGCCATTGGATTTAGGCACGAAAATGGATGTCTGACCTCCGTCGAATGCGAAGACCAAAGCTACTGCGCCGACGAGTTTGTGCTGGCAAGCGGGATTTGGTCGCGTGAGATCGCCAAGACATTGGGCATCTCGATCCCAATGGTATCGGGTCGCGGCTATTCGATGACCTACCCGCTGGCGCAATGCCCCGTACGGCACCCGCTTTACCTCGGCGAAGCCTCCGTCGGCATCACCCCGATGGATGGAGACAAAGTCCGACTCGGCGGCACGATGGAAATCGTCCCTGTGGGAACGCCGCCACGCCTCAACCGGGTGAAAGGGATCTTGAACTCAGTCCGCCGATTCCTTCCGAATTCCAATTTCCCGGAACCAAAACCCGACGAAATCTGGTTCGGCTACAGACCGTGCTCGGCCGATGGCCTTCCATACATCGGACGACACCACGCCTACGAAAACCTCATCGTCGCTACCGGGCACAGCATGCTGGGATTGGGTCTCGGCCCCGCCACGGGGCGACTGGTATGCGAACTGGCCATGGACGAACCGACCACCATTGACATCTCAGCCTTCTCGTTAACGCGATTTAACCGACGGTAGCGCGCAAACAGAGAGCGAACCAGGAAGATTCCAAATCAATTGGTCTCGCCATGACACCCGAACATCCGGATAAAGAGCCGCCTTCCGGTCGGCGGCGGAGACCAAAAGACAACTGGCCACATGCTCGATATTCTCACTCTTCATGCTATGACTGAGAATGGCCTCGGGCTGGTTGGCCAGAATGAGATCAACCAACCGCTGCACGCTCTCAGGATCTTGTTAACCTAGGGCCTGTGCGAGAATAGAGAAACAAGGCGGATAGAGGGCTTGATGGCGAAAAAGTTCGGACATGGAGCGTGAAAAATGCTGCCATGCCCGAAATTGATAGGTTATAATTTTGCACCGGATGGACCTCATAGTCCCTCGCGATTTCCTGGATGGTCTTTCAGATTGTGGGTTTCCACTCCTTCATGCCATCGCTTTTTTATAGCTTAACCGCTGGTCCGAATTTCGGGGTCCACCTCACTTTTCCGTCCCTATGGGACGGCACTGATTTATTTTCAACTATTTTTCCGCCGCCTCAGACCTGAGCAGTTACCCCATTTTTTCCCTTTGATTTGATACTCCTGACCACCTTTCCGTCCCCTTTCCCAGTGGTTATTGGCATTCGCCCCTCTCAGCTTACTTTATAAATCCAGCATGGGGCTGGGAAATTTGCAGAGGGACCTCGGAGTCCAGCAGATTGATCGTTGCCGGGGTGCTTCCCGGCGGCGCAGGAGCTCCGCCGCTGGCAATGAGGCTAAGAACTAATTCCAGATTTTCCCTCGCATGGGGCATATTGGCGTTTATCTCCAAGGTCTTGCGAAAGTAGCGAACGGATTCGGTCAGCCGGCCTTCGTGGAACAGCACCCCTCCGTAGTTGTTGAGAATCAATGGATGCTCCGGATGCTTTTTCAGGAGCTCTTGGAAAATCTCCTCGGCCTCGGCGTAGCGACCGACACGCACGCAGGCATTAGCCATGTTCATTTTAAATACATCGGCATAGGGAGCCATGGCGATGGCCTTGCGGTATTCGGCAATGCCTTGGTCAATCTCTCCCTTTGCCATGAGCACGGCTGCGTAGTTGTGGTGGGTTTCCGGAAGATCCGGGCGGAGGCGGACTGACTGGGCGACATGGTAGCCGGCCACCCCGTGTTGCCCCCGCAGTCCGAGCACTCTAGCCAGGCGACTGTGGGCCTGCCAGGCATCCGGATTGCTCAGCAATGTGTATTTCCACATGACTTCTTCGCTGGTAAAAACGGAAGAATATTGGTGGGCAGAGACGGCAAAGACCATCAGCAGAGCCGTTCCCACCCCGAGGAAAAAGGGACGCAGCTTCGGCTCGATGTCGTGAAATATCCAAGAACACCCAGCGGTCACCAGACCGACCACACCCACGAGTGACAGGTAGGCAAGATGGTCGGAAACCCATGTGATGCGCATATACGACATCCGGACAAATCCGAGAACAGGAATGATATTGACGAGGAAGAATCCGAGACCCAGCAACGCGTGTCGGCCCCAGCCCCGACGGTGAAACCAACAATATCCGCCCACGGCCAGCAGGGCCGGCCATGCGAGTAACGGCAAGAGGCCGGGCGACTCCAAATTCCAGCGCGGGTAGTTGGGCAAGAGCTGAAATGGCAAAATCGATTTGTAGAGATAGAACCAAGTCGCTTCGCCAGAGAGGACGAACCTTTGGAACAACCCGCCCAAGGGAAGGTTCTCCGGACCGATCGCGCGGATTTTTTGGAGATAAATCGTGAGAAGTCCGACGGCAAGCGATGTGAGGAAGAATGGGACCGTGACCAGGAGGGCTCGCACTACGAGCGCGAACGCGGTCGTTATCCGGCCCCGGAACTCTTCACGACGGGACAATCCGCCGGACGGCATCGGACCGTCCAACCTCTCCGGAGCGGCTCCCGCATGTCTCCACCAGATGTACAGCAGAAGCACAAACGGCAACATGACCCCGCTGCTCTTGCTCAGGAGGGAAGCGAGGAAGAAGGCCCAGGCCACGAAGAGGTCCTTTTTGCGTTTCGTTTCGCAAAAATCAATGAATCGCAGACAAGCCAGAAGGTAGAGTGGGAGCGAAAGTGTGTTTTTAAGCTCGGAAATCCAAGCGACTGAACAGACCGCAAACGGGTGGACCGCCCAGATCAAAGCCCCGACCCAAGGGTGAGGGATTCCCAAGCGTTGAAACAATCGCCAGATCAGAAAGGCGGCACAGAGGTGCAGGGCCAGATTGAGCAGGTGCCAGGCGGTCGGATCCGGCCCGAAAAATCGGTAGAAGGTCCATTGCACGGTTGATTTGACCGGAAGGTAATCAGGGCTTCCTTTGGCAGCCCAGATATCGATCAGTCCGGGAAGCGTGCGGAGGGCGGCGTGCTCGGTGACTTCGCTGTCGTCGTCCCAGAGCCAATCCCCGTGAAAAACCGGAGCATAGACGAACAGCCCCGCGAAGACGATGAGAAGCACGAGGATCAAGCGATTGGGTTCCCCCGATGCTGGCGATGGAATAGAGTTACTCATGCAACCTCCACCCTAGGTTTGCTGGATTCCTGATCATCAAACCCAATGCGCCGCAGCAGCCAGGGATGAAAGAAATACAAGCCAACCCCCAGCAGGCAGAGTCCGCTCAGCAGGAGCCCGGAATTCAGCCCGGCGGGGTAGTACTCCAAGCGAATTCGGTGATGGCCGGCGATGAGCGGTACCGCCCGCATGGCATAGTTCGCCGGCAGCAATTGGTATCTCAGCTGGGCATTTCCCGGCAAGGGCACCGCCCGCCAATCCCGCGAGAAGGCGTCGGTGACCAGCAAAAGTGCATCGGAGTCAACCCGCACATCCAGATCGTAGGAATTGACGGTGACGTTGAGAATCTTCACCGAAGCCTTCGGAGGCGGCCCGGATGCGCGAGGGCGCGGGTTGGGTTCTGATTCGAGAAGCACTTTCTTGCGCAGATCGAAATCCGGATTTGTCAGGGCCGTAAGAATCTCCTCCGGGGGCCGCACCTCGTATTCTCCCACCACAAAGAACCGCGGAAACGGGGTTCCGGTCGGGACCAGATTGATCCCTCCTTTGACCGGAAAGGCGACGTATTGGCAGCGGAACAGATCCAATACCGGGTGCGGGTGATGGAAGGGAAGTGGATTGTTCACATCATCGGGATCGGCGCCCTGGGAAGAAAGCATCAGGCGAGAGTATCTTTGCAGGCGGGAAGGCTCGTAACCCCAGATCCCCTCGCGCACGAGCATCATATTAGAATCGGGACTGAAGAGGTTGAGAATGCGAAAATCTCCGGGCAGCTTTTTCAGCGTTTCCCGGAAAGCGGCAAAGGTCGCCGCTTGAAAGGGAAACGTCACGGTCGTGGATCTGGCCACAAAAAACACCTCGGCCACCGCCACGGCGAGAAAGACCCATTTGGCCGGGTTCCAGCGCCGCGCCCCCACCCAGAGAACTGCCAGCACCGACAACACCAGCGCGGACTCCCGCAGAGCAGAGATGGCGGCTTCCCAGGCGATCCTCAGCATCGCCGGATCTTCCGCCATATCTTTCGAATAAAAAATTTCCCCCGTGCTACGGATGGATAGGACAACCTGGTTGAACCAAGCTGAACCCGGCCCCGAGCCGAGCCAAAAAGCAAGCAGAGCCAGAATCGAGGCGGTAAGAACGGATCCGACGGCAACCCAAAGAGCCGGGTTCCTGGCTTTGAGCAATCTTTGGGCTCCACTCCCCGCCAACAGCGCCATAAACATGCCTCCAAAAAAAAGAAATTTCGAGGACCCCCGGAAACTGCTGAAGCCGGGCAGAAATTCATAGAGCCACCGATGCATCGGGGTGTGGCACCCGAGCGCGAGGAGGAAAACAAACCCCAGCATGGCCAGCCATCGCCAAGCCTTCCGCCCCGACCCGACCAATCCATAAATCCCGAGAAGTCCCATGCCTAGCCCGGCAAAAACGCTCATTTCCCACAGGTAGCTTCGCCCCCAGTACCATGTGGCTGCGGGTTTTCCAAAAAACCATGGAACTAGAGCTGTCACCACATTCTCCGGAGGGAATGAGAACATCGAGGCAAATGCATATGGGGTTCCCCCCCCGCGCGCGGATTCGGCCGCGGCATCCCATCCCGGCAAGATCTGCACCGCAGCCAGAGCAAATGCGATGGGGAAAATTGCCGCAAAACCAAGGGCCACCCGAAGCCGCCCCTCCCGATGGATCACCAGCAACCCGAAGGCATAGGCCGCAGCCACGAGCGCTCCGAAGTAAAAATACTGGACGTGCCCGGCAAAGACCTGCATCGCGGCCGCCCCGGCCGCGAGGAGGATCCACGAAAACCGCCGTGTCTTCATCCATCGGTCCATCCCCAGAAATATCAGGGGAGCCCAAGCCATCGTGCAGATATTTGAGAGGTGCCCGGCATGGACATGCAGAAAAAATCCCAATCCAAACATGGCGGAGGCGCCAGCAATGAATGAGGGAGTGCGGCTCAACCTCCGCCCCCAGGCCCAAGCATAGACGCACACGCCAAAGAGGAAGATATGGAGGGCGAAGCTCCACGTGATCGCCAGAGAGAGGGGCAGAAACAGAAAAATCAGATTCGGCGGATAAAGCAGGGCGGATTGAAAATCCCCGAAGAAGGGGACTCCGCTAAAAAGGAACGGATTCCAAAGAGGAAACGATCCGCCAAGAATTTCATTGGTGGCAAAGGCTCTGGTGTAGAGAAATTGAGTGGCCACGTCGCCTGACGCACTCGAAAGCACCACCGCGGGGTCCACCAGCGCACGGCCAATCGAAACCAGCGCAAGGATGAGCAGTCCTAAAATAGGAATGCCGTGGGGGCGGACTGCACTGAGAAATTTCCTGAAAAAAAGCGTGGGCTCCGCCCGGCTCACTTGGCAGTTTTTTTCCTGTTCTTGTATTTCATCAGGCCATAAACAAGTCCGCCGGCGACCAGCAACATCCACGTCGAGGCTTCAGGTACGATGCTGGGCAGGATCGTCACGACCACTTTATCAATGTCGTAGTTGCTTCCGCTTGCCAGCAGGTTGACGTCCACATTCTGAAGATAATCGGAATACGGATTTCCATAACCGGAGGTGGACGACTTGTAGATCTCGTAAGCCCATTGGTTGTAAAACGATCCGTCCGGCTGGAGTCCGTCGTAAAGCGGCACGTCGCCCATCGTGTAGGGGGTTCCTCCATGATTAAACGTGGCCCCGTTATAATACGATGTTCCGCCAAAGTTAACCGTTCCTCCGCCCTTGATTTGTTCCCAAATACCGGTCCAGTAAAGACTGCCTTCGTCATTGAAGGTCAGCCCGGTGGCGGGGTCGATCACCGTGCTGGAAACCAATCCGAGATTGTAACCGGCGGCCACATCATGCACCACCTGAGCAATCATCTGCTGACCAGCCGTCGGGGCATTCGTGGCGATGTCTGGGACCAGGGACCCCGAGGCCAACTGGATGGCGGAAGTGAAATCCCCGTAGTTGAGGTAGGTGGAGGTAGACAAAAGGGTGCCGCCGGAGACAGCGGACATCCCCGCAAATTCAAAAATCCCCCCATAGTTTGCCGAGGCATCGGAAGCGTAGAGGAACGAGGAAAGCAGAAACGATGATCCACTCACTCCTCCATCCGGTGGGGTTGTCATTTTGAAGTACCCCAATGTTCCGGTGGCAGGGAAGACGCCGTCGGCACCGACGGTGGAGGTGATGAGATACCCTTCCATGACAAGAGCGTTGCCTGCGCCTTCCGTGATTGCGGAGGTGAGCGTGCCGGAATTGTAAACCGTTGTGTTTCCGGCCACCGGCGACAACCATGAGGCGGAAATGACCGAACTTGCCGTCCAGGCCTGCGCATAGGTGGAACCCGAAAAACCAAAGAACTCATTTGCGGCGGCCCCGTTGTAAGAACTGATGTGCGGATCCGAGATCGGCGTCACATAGGTGCCGCTGGCTACGTGGTTGACGTAGCCCTGAAAATCAGGCTGGGCCCCGATGGCTGCGATATCGCCCGCTCCGCCTGCCGGCGTAAAAATCGTCCCTGAACCGGCTATTGTCGGCGTGTATCCGGCGTGGGCTCCATTGTTGACTCCAATGATGCGCAGAATGTCGTTCACGGTCGTACCTGAACCGTTGTAGATGACTGGATCGGGCGTATTGCCAGCCTCGGTGTAGATGTTGTTTGCCGAGTTGGAGTTCACAAACGCGGTCAAATTCGAAGCCAGGACACTCCAATCCGTCGTATTTTGGGTGCTTTGCACGACTGTCCCGCTTTTGAAGCTCTGCATGCGCATCGGGATGGCGATTGAATTGATGGCGGTGATGTCTCCCTGGTCTCCCACGGCCGGCGTCACTGTAATTTCAAACTGATCCCAGCGCGTATTAAAATTCGGGTCGGTGGTGCCGGAGAGGGAAGGCGTCCCATTGGTGAGCACTCCACGATTTTGGAGGGTTCCGGAACCCTGCACAACAAGCGGAGCCCCCAGAGAGACATAGACACGGGGGCTGGTGGCGAGGGTAATCTGAAATCCCGAAAATCCGGAACCTTGGAGGCTGGACAAGCTGATCGATTCGCTCCACCAGGTGTTCTGAACGCTGTTAAACGTGGTGCCCCCGCTGACATAGGTGTAGGAATTCGACCAGAGCATCTCCACCGCATTTCCCATATTTGTGCCTCCGGCATAGTTGGCGTTGATGGCGGCCGCAGGAGCCGTCGTTCCGCCGCCAGCCCCCGCCGCCGTAAACGTGAACCACACATCGGAATCCAAGTAGGTCGAAGAGTTGACCAGTTCGAGATTCAGCGTTTGAGCGGGACACTCACGAGCCCCGAAGGCGAGTGCCAATGCGAATACAAGAAGATTGGAAACAAGACGCAGGGCGTTTGGAGTAGAGGATCGTAGGTTCCTTTTCATCGCTAACGGTTTCAGTCTATAGAGTATATGGGGATCTCGTGTTCGGCAAGGTTTTTTAACCAGAAGAAACCAATTTGGGAACTTCTGAGAACAATCTGTCAAACAAAAAATTCCCGCTATCGAATGGGCGGGCGCATCTTCACGGGAGCGCGGGCGTCCCCTCAGGTCCTCAGCCCAAGGTGCGACTTGTCTCTTGATCGGCTCGGGCCATCCTCAGCGCCATAAATGCAAAGCTGTCGGTCAAGGCTCGCCAGCTCGCCTCGATGATATTGTCGGAAACACCCACCGTGCCCCAGGAATCATGGTCATCGGAGGACGCAATTAGCACCCGGGTGCGGGCCGCCGTGCCCCGGCCTCCGTCCACGATACGTACCTTGTAGTCAGTCAAGCGCACATCATCGATCCATGGATAAAATGGCCGCAAGGCCTTGCGCAAAGCGGCATCCAGCGCGTTGACCGGCCCATCTCCTTCCGCCACGGTGTGTTCGGCGTTGCCCTTGACCGACAACTTCACCGACGCCTCGCAGGGATCGGCGGCCCCGTCGCCTTGCGAGCGATAGTGGCAATGGTATTCCTTCAAATCGAAAAGTGGCTCATATTTTCCCAGCGCCTTTCGGATCAATAATTCAAAAGACCCTTCCGCGGCCTCGTATTCATACCCAGCCGCCTCGGCTTCCTTGATTTGCCGCAAGATCGCGTTCACTTCGGGCGAACCTTTTTCCAGCGAAATCCCAAACTCCTTGGCCTTCATGAGGACATTCGTCTGCCCGGCCATGTCGGAGACGACAATCGTCCGCCGGTTGCCAATCAAAGTTGGATCCACATGTTCGTAGGTGCGGGCCAATTTCTGGACGGCATGAACATGCAAACCGCCCTTGTGGGTGAAGGCGGACGCGCCCACATAGGGGGCCCGGATATCGTGGGGGACATTGGCCAACTCATCGACAAATGCGGAAACATCATGCAGCTGCGAAAGATCGGGAACGACCTCCTGCCCCAGCTTGAGCTGCAAAGTCGGAATGACCGTGGTGAGGTTGCAATTTCCCACCCGCTCGCCATAGCCATTGATGGTGCCTTGCACTTGCGACGCCCCGGCCTCGATGGCGGCGAGCGCATTGGCGACCCCCACCCCGCTATCGTTGTGCGTGTGAATGCCAACCGATCTCCCCAAATGGGCAATCGCTTTACGCGTCACCTCGCTCACAAATCCCGGCAAGGACCCACCATTGGTGTCACACAATATCACCAGATCCGCTCCGGCCTCGGTGGCCGCCTTGATCGTCGCCAGCGAATAGGCCTCGTCCTCGCGAAAACTGTCAAAAAAGTGTTCTGCATCATAAAACACCTCCCGGCCCTGGGCCTTGAGGTAGGCGACGGTGTCACCGATCATGGCGAGGTTCTCCTCCAGCGTGACCTGAAAGACCTCGGTCACATGCAACGGCCAGGTTTTTCCCACAATGGTCACGACGGGGGTCGCGGCCTCCAGCAGCATGCGCACTTGGAGGTCATCCTCCACTTTCATCCGTCCGCGACGGGTCATTCCAAAAGCGGCAATTTTTGCGTGGGTCCAAGTCCGCTTGGCTGCTTCCTCAAAAAAAGCCGCGTCCTTGGGATTGGACCCCGGCCAACCGCCCTCAATGTAGTCGATCCCAAAGGCATCCAGACGTTCCGCCACCCGAATTTTATCCAGCACGGAAAACGAGATTCCCGTCCCCTGTGCACCATCGCGCAATGTTGTATCGTAGAGAGTTACTGCCTTCATTGGAAAAGAAGCCAACTTATGGCTCCACCCCATCCCAAGCAAGCCCCGAGCGTGAGTGAATGCTCCAACCGCCTGAAGCGCACTTTCTTTTTGAGATTGTTTGCACGTCACTCCATCGGAGGAGGATCGAAAAAATATTAATTTCATGAAGATGGCGCCAATTTCACTCGGAGCGCGTCGAGGATTCTTTCTTGGTCGGCTTCTGGAGTGGTGAGGGAACTCGACCCCGGCCATCACCAGGCGTTCGCGTCGGATCGAGCCGAGACGTTCGATCAGATTGCGCAGGGTCCACTCTCGGTGGTTGTGGGTTCTGTCGGTGGCAAAGAAAGCCTTGCCGTCGCACGTTGGCATGCCCTTGGAGGTCATCGGCCAAGAAACACCTGGCGGCGAATGCGATCATCGGGTTTGTGCTAAACCGGGCGCGCCTCCAGTGGTACGAGGAGCGACGGAGAGGCAGAATGACGGAGCCTTCACCCTCTGGCTCATCCACCGTCCCTCCGGAGCGTGATATGAACAGGCGATGAGCAGGCGGGAGCGAGACTAAAAATGTCGCCAACAACTCACCAAGATAACTTCATTTTTCGGGCAATCAAAGAACCGCCGTGGGTCCCTTCGGGGGAAGCGACCCCTCAGCGTCACGAGGACACGAATTTCTTAATCCTCCGGCCAATATTCCGGCAATTCGTGGCGGGTTTAGAGGTTAGTTCCGGCGGCGAACGCCGTCTCAATCTTCGTCGAGCGAGAAGAAAAGCTCCCCCAAGAAGCAAAAGCCCGCAAGTTCCCGGTTCTGGAACCGCAGCAAGAATGGCGTTGCTGTATTTTGAAATATCCGCAGCATAGGTTAAGTTCTGGTAGACGGCCGTGTTAGCCGGTTGCCCATTATACGTGCCAACGGTCACAATGGAGCCCGCCAGCTCCCAGGTGCCGCCGTTCAAAAAAAACATCCCGCCACCTGAATCTCCCAAGATCGCCTGCCCCTCTCCGTTCACCTTATCGAAATCAGTAGAGATGGCCTTTACATTCATGGTCGTACCGCTCACGGAATAACTGAGCTGGGTTGTTCCTGAGATGGTATTGTCGCCCCAGCGTTTGGTGGAAGTGCCGACAGTATTGTAGCCAGATCTCGTAATATCCGTCTCCGGCGTCGTCGTAGTGCTCCAGACATTGGGAGTGGTACCGGTATCCACGAACCAAGTTGTTTCACTCACAGCCCGGTTCCGCCCATAGCCCATCATTTTGATGGAACCAGAAGTGAGCGGCGTGCTGCGAAGAGTCAAATTCGGAAGCGAGGGCGGTTCCGTATTAATCCGAAAAACCACCAAGTCGGTAGGCGTCGTATCCGGATTGGTGATTTGCACCACGGAACCAGGTACGTAATTGTAGGTGGTACCGCTCAGAACAAAATTCCCCGCATTGACATGCCGAGCCGTCAGGACCCAATAGCCTCCATTATATTGTCCCAAATAAATCCCGGTGGCTCCATTGACCGCCCCCACATAATCCCATCCTCCACCGGCTAGGGTCCCCGTGGTGTTTCCCGTGCCATCGCCACCGGAGATGACCACCGCACGAAGTGCCGGGGTTAAAATTAGCAGCGCTAGGAGAATTCTGAAAATCATAACAGTCTGAAAAGGTGAATGAGACGTATTCTGCAACCCTTCCCAAAGCGAGAAGATTCTCTCTGAATGGTCACGCCCTTCAGATCACTTGTCCCTCCTGAAACCGAAAGCGTTTCAGGTTCTCTAGGCGCCCCTCGAGGTCCTCTCTGGCGATGATCTGCCGACTGGCGGAGATCCTCGTGGGCTCACCTTGCAACAACCGTTCCAGGCGCTCTTGGATTTGAGCTCGATCGCCGTTTCCTTCGAAATAGGCCACCGTGTCGAGGCGGAACTGAATGAATTCCTCCGTAATTCGCCCGGAGGAATGGAACGCTGAGGAGGAAGTCCCATCGAACGGGCCGGTTCGGTAAGTTGCTCTGGTGTGCCTTCAAAAACGGCGGCCAAGCTTTGTATATCAACCCCATCCCAATTGCGCCAAACCATAGCATGAAGGGCGTCAGGAAAATGCGGAAGGGTATAGGCTCGGGAGCGTAGTGGGCTGAACGCGCAGCCTTGAGATTCAAGGTTGAGACGAGAATTCCGTGGGCATTCCGATAGGCTCCCATTGGGCACGTTCATTTTCTGCGGTGACAAAGCTTTTCCCGGCCTTCTCATTCGCGTATTTGCCGAGCACCAACCGCAGAGGTGGTCTTTCGGCTTTCACGGCAGCGATGATGGCTTGAGCCGCTTTGGCCGGATCACCGGGCTGATGGCCATCCATCTTTTTGAGAAATTGAAGAAACTTGCCGCTCGTTCGGTCATAATCGGAGATATGATTTTCGGCACATTGGAGAGAACCTCCGATGAAGTTGGTCCGAAATGGTCCGGGCTGCACAATGGTGACCTTGATCCCCATTGGCTTGAGTTCGATCGCGAGCGATTCCGAAAGACCTTCCAGCGCCCACTTGCTTGCACCATAGATGGAAAATCCCGCATAATTTGCTATCACCGCCGCCGCACTCATGTTGACGAGGTGTCCCGATTTCTGAGCACGCAGAATGGGGAGCACTCCTCGAATGACCTCTAAAGCTCCGAAGAAGTTCGTATTGAAGTTGTCGGTGATTTGTTTGCTCTCCAGTTCTTCAAATGCGCCAATTAATCCGTAGCCCGCGTTGTTGACCACAACATCAATGCGGCCAAAGGCCGCCACGCCTTCGGCGATGGCATTTTTCACTTGGTTGGAATCGGTCACGTCAAGCGCGATGAGGCGACATGTCTCTGGGTATTGCTCGGCGAGAGGTTGGAGGGATTCCAGATGGCGGGCGGTGGCGATGACGCGATCATGGCTCGCGAGCACGGCTGAAGCGAGAGCGAGGCCGAATCCACTGGAGGATCCGGTAATGAGCCAAATGCGAGAGTTGCTGGGTTCGTTCATACGTATTTTCGTTGGCCCATACCTTCCCATAGCAAACGCTCCTCCGCAACTCCACAAGCCTACTGAAAGGAGTCTGGAGTTGGACGCTCGCCCCTAGAGTTTAAGCAGGTTGAAGAGACAATACGATTTGGAAACCCGTTCCTGCTCATGTCCCTTTAGCCAAAAATATGACAATCCTTACTGAGCCCTCTCCCAACAAACCGTCAGCTTCTCATCTGCCCCGACTCGCGCTTTTTCGGAGGCGAACCCTCTTGCGCTCCAAGGACAAAAACCGCCGTTGGCCAATTCTTACCTCGGAAGATTTTGAGAATTTTCCGATGCTGCTCCCGCAGCGGCTTTGCTGTGAGAAGCACTACCAGCCCGGGGTCAGAAGTCTGCCCGAATGCTCGCCGCGGCCTGGGTGGCCAAGGAATATCTCCGGGGGATTTTCACCGATTGATCTTATCTACGCAAAAGGATTCTGTACTCTGACACCATCGAAACTTTGCCCATGGTTCAAATCTTCCGAAAGCACGATATCGCAGCGGGAAAGTCGGGCCGCCTCAATGATGGCGGCATCCCAATACGAAAGCTTCCACCGATTTTTGGCCACTAGGGCCGCATCCAACAAGGCGACGGTAGTCTCCTGGATGGGAAACCGTTTCCAACTCTCAATTAAGGCAATCGCCTCTTCATGCCTCAGGGCTTCAGAACGTGAGAGGCGGGTCGCCTGGACGTAAAATTCCTGAAGGACCTGGACAGAGCTCCGCAAATCATCGTGGTCAAGAATCTGGCTGGCCACGGCCTGCTTATCCGACTCCGCCGGATCGGTACTGACCCGATAAAGCAGGATATTGGTATCAACGAAGCGCATGCCGATTATGAATCTCGGCACGGGATAAACGCTTCGAAGCCGAAAATTTTGCCCCTCGCTCTTGAATCCGTCCAATCGTCTCGGCTTCCAAACGCTTTAGGCGCTCGCATTGTGTTTCCTCGGCGGCCGCTTCTTCCAAAAACCGGCTAACCATCGCCGAGACCGACGTGCGCAACTCCGCCGCCCGCACCCGCGCCCTGTGATAAATAGCTTCTCCCACAGAAACTGTGATATTTTTCATATTCACAGCGTGAAACAGGAAGCATGGAATGTCAATGCACCGTCATTCTGAATGGCATCGCGAGGTAGGCCGGATGACTTGCTCGACCGCGTCAAACAAATCAATGCGACCCGAAAAAATAATTCAGACCGCGTCCAGAGCCACCCGAGCGAGGAAGCCTGAGCGAGACTCGCCGGATTTGGCGGCGGCGGCATCAATCCGGCGAACGACCCGTTCCGGAAGCGAGACATTTAGTCGCCGAGACTTCCCGGAGAGCGTGGCCAAGTCAACCGACACCACCGCCCAAGTACGTCCCGCATACTCCAGTCTACCCGCAAAAGCCGCCAGCCCGTGCGCCTTGGGCACTCGCTCCCCGGCATCAAGCAGACCTTCGATATGAAAGGCCACCGCCTCCCGCGCCTGGGCCAAAGCCTCATCGAGCGTTTCCCCGGAGTATCGGTGTCGGCAGTATCAGTTGCCAACCCGCAATCCTTTCCAGACCTACTGCCACCAACCACACAGACAGCCCCCGTGAGGCATTGCGTTGCTGCCCCCCACAGGTCGGCGTCCTCCCGGACTCCGTGACTTCGCCGGTCCCTCGCGGGCTCGTCGTTCTTTCTGTGCCGAATCGTGTTCACTTTCGTTGCGGTCGATCTGTTTTTCTCCGTTGCTTCCCACCCCGCCTCGCGGCGACGCAGTGACTTCAAGTTCTCAGCCGGGCAACGGTCCCGACTGGCCGAGGTCTTCCACCCCGGAGGGTTGCGCTGCTCCGGAGCGCACGAGGGGCAACCTCCGTGTTGCCCAGCTTGAGCCCCGGATGGATATTGACGAAGAATCCAAAGAAGAGGTCACTCCACGCGGAAGGATGAACCCCCATCGCACTTCCGCTTTAACCCGTCTTCGCGGACTGGAGGCAAAAAACAACTATTTTCAGGCTTCCAAGGCCCGCAAACCCGCTATTTTACAGGGGTTCAGGTTTCAAAAGGGCCTGTAGTGCCGACCTACCCCCTTGCGGAATTTTCGGAAGTGGTGATGTAATGGATTCATGTTTCTGCGGCATAAGAAGCGTCGGAAGGACGGGAAAGAGCATCTCTATTGGAGCGTGGTGGAGAACCGCCGCCTGCCCGATGGTCGAGTCAATCAACGGCATGTTCTATATCTTGGTGAACTCAATGGTCGGCAGGAACGGGCTTGGCGCAAAACGGTAGAGGTTTTCGATAGCGAGAGTTCGCTCCCCCAGCAAACGGCACTTTTTGCCGAAGAATATTTACCCAAAAAAGATGAAGACGACCTTATTGCCACTGTCGGGGTTCGTCTTTCCGGAATGCGTTTGGAGAGGCCTCGACAGTGGGGAGCCTGCTGGCTGGGATGCGAACTTTGTGGTCAACTTGGTTTAGGCGATTTTTGGCGCGACCGATTGCCACAGGGGCGGCAAGGAACCCGTTGGGATCACATTGTGCAAACCCTCGCTCTCTACCGTCTGATTGATCCAGGAAGCGAGTGGCGGTTGCACCGTCACTGGTTCGATCACAGCGCGGTTGCGGACTTATTGGGAAGCGACTTTTCGCTGGCGGAGCCCCATCGACTTTACGAGTGCCACGACAAGCTCCTTGAGCATAAGCGGGCTCTTTTTGATCATCTGACGGAACGCTGGACGACTCTCTTTGATGCTAAATTTGAAGTCCTGCTCTATGATCTGACGAGCACGTATTTTGAAAGCAATCCCCCCGAAGATCCCGAAGACATTCGGAGGTTCGGCTACTCACGAGATAAACGCAGTGACTGCGTTCAGGTCGTTATTGCCCTGATCGTCACCCCCGAAGGCTTTCCCTTGGCTTACGAAGTGCTCCCCGGCAATACGACCGACAAAACCACCTTGGCTGACTTTCTGAAAAAAATCGAAACTCAGTATGGCAAAGCGGATCGGATTTGGGTGATGGATCGCGGCATTCCGACCGAAGACACTTTGAGCCAGATGCGGGCCAGTGATCCCCCGGTCTCCTATTTGGTGGGAACCCCCAAAGGAAAACTCAGTTCGCTGGAAAAGTCTCTCCTTGAACGTCCTTGGCAGAAAGCTCGCCCCAGCGTTCAAGTCAAACTTCTGCCCCATGATGGCGAAACCTATGTGCTGGCTAAGAGCGAAGATCGGGTCGCCAAAGAGCGATCCATGCGACGCCGTCGGTTGCGCAAATACCTCAAGGCTCTCACCGATCTGCAAGCCCGTAAGCGTCCGCTCAGACGGGACGAACTTCACCAAGCTCTCGGAGCCGCCAAGAAAGAAGCCGGTCGCGATGCGCGTCACATCAAAGTCGAGGTCATTCTCTCCGGTCGCGGCCGGAACCAACGAGCCCGCCTGACCTATCACATTGACCGAGCCACCCTCCGCACCGCTCGCCGCCGCGAAGGCCGTTACCTGCTTCGCACCAACCTCACCGAAAAAGATCCCATCAAACTTTGGGAATATTACCTCCAACTCACCGAGGTCGAACAGGCCTTCAAAGAACTCAAAGGCGACTTGGCCATCCGACCGATCTACCACAAAAACGAAAAACGGATCGAATCTCACATCTTTATCTCGTTCCTGGCCTATTGCCTCCAAGTCACCCTCAAAGCCCGTCTCAGACGCTGTGCCAGCGGATTGACGCCTCGTAGTGTCTTGGAAAAGTTCGCCGCCATCCAGCTCATCGATGTTCACTTCCCCACCACCGATGGGCGGGATCTCGTGCTCACCCGCTATACCGAGCCTGAGAAGGATCAGAAAATCCTCCTTGACCAGCTTGGGCTGACCCTGCCCGAACAAGCTCCTCCAAAAATTTACGCCCCAACCAAAAGTCTCATTTAGCGTGTCTTTGTAGTGCCGACCTTTTTAGGACGATGTCCTAAAATAGCGGGTTCCAGCTCCTCCCCTGCCTCCAGTTCGCGAAGACGGGCTAACGAAAAATCGACCAAATGACCCTCCTCAAAACCTCCGGTGATTTATGCGGGTTAGCCATCAACTGCCGTTTTTGGACTTAAAAATGGTTTCCTAAACGGCGATCTGGATGGCTTCGAAGGGCAACCAGACATTGGTGTTTTCCAAGCTGATGAGCAGGTTGGTCTCGGTCCGGGCTGTGGATTGAATTTCGCTCCAACTCTTGGGTCCCACCGCTTCGCCATTGCGAGCGATGAACCAGTGGGCCTGGCGGTCGGTCTGACTTTTTTCGGCCCATTGCAGAGTGGTCGCCACGGCGTGGTCGATTTCAGTTTTGCTGATTTCGGTGTCGGCGTTTTCGTTGAAGGCGACGAGAAGCGGTTTGTGGGTGCTGAGCCAGGAGTGGACCTTTTGCCGGGTGGTTTCCGGGTCGAGGCGGCGGGAAGCGGGGGCTTTCGGGGGGGGCGGTTGGGCTCCGGGTGGGATGGATTTTCCAAGAAAGTCCGGCAGTTCGATTCCGGCATTACGGGTCAATTCCTGCAAGGGAGGGAGGGCCCCGATGAGGCTGGAAAGAAATCCTGCGGTGGAGCCCTTGCCGTCCTTGCCCTTGCCGCCCTCCCAGACGGTGACGGAATCGATTTTCAGGTTGGAGACGGCTTTGACCTGTTCTTCCACCAGTTTGGGCAATTGTTCGGTCACCATGAGTTGGGCGGCTTGGGCGGCTCCGCCAGCGGCTTCGATGATGGCGCGGAAACCGTCGGCGCGGGCTTGGAGTTGTGCGAGGGTGCCTTTTGCCTGGGCCTCCATGATGGCTTTCAACCCATCGGCTTCACCTTGCTTGGTGACTCGGAGGCGTTCGGCATCGGCTTGGGCGATGAGTTCGATCCGCCGTTTTTCGGCTTCGGCCTCGAGTTCGATCCGCAGCTTCTGGGCTTCGGCCATGACCTGGATTTTTTTGCGTTCGATCTCGGCTTGGACGACGACGGTGGCGGTTTGGGCGGCTTCGTCGCGTTTGGCGCGTTGACGTTCGGCCAGTTCCTCGGCGACATAGGATTCTTCGAGGGACTTGGCGGCGGCGACTTTTTCTGCGGCGGTGGCGAGCCGGAGGGCTTCGGCTTCTTGCTGACGGCGACTGGCGGTGGACTGGGCAATCTCAACCGCGGAGAGGTTTTCCCCCTCCGTGGCGCGGGCATTGGCATCCGCAACCCGAATCCGCTGGTCGCGCTGGGCTTCGGCCGCTCCAATGTCGCCGTCGCGTTCCTGCTGGGCAACTTTGATCTTGGCTTCATTGATGGCGCGGGCGGCGGCTTCTTTTCCCAGCGCATCAATGTAGCCGGACTCGTCGGTGATGTCTTGGACGTTGACGTTGATCAGGCGGAGGCCGACTTTTTTCAGTTCGACTTCCACCCCGAGGGAAATATTGGAGATGAGCTTGTCGCGGTCGGTGTTGATTTCCTCGATCGGCATGGTCGCGATGACGACGCGCATTTGGCCGAAGATGATGTCCCGGGCGAGTTGTTGTACCTCGTTGAGGTTGAGACCGAGCATGCGCTCGGCGGCGTTTTCCATCACCCCGGGTTCGGTCGAAATTCCGACCATGAAGGTGGAGGGGGTATTGACGCGGATGTTTTGTTGGGAGAGAGCGCCTTCCAGCTTGATGTCGATGGGGATGGGCGTGAGGTCGAGGAATTGGAAATCCTGAATGATCGGCCAGATGAAGGCGGCCCCGCCATGGTAGCAACGAGCGGAAAGATTGTTTCCGCCCACCTTTCCATAGACGACGAGGATCTTGTCCGAGGGGCAGCGCTTATACCGGGCGGCAAACGCGATCACAGCCACGAAGAAGAGGATGAAGGTTCCAATGATGAGAATGAGGATGGGAATCATGGAGAATTATGAATTAGGAGTTATGAGGTATGAATTTTCGATTCAGGAGAGGGGTTCGATTTCGAGGGTGCCTTGGTCGATCAGTCCGATGACTTTGATTTTGCTTCCGGGGGCAAGGGGGCTGGAGTGGTCGGTCAGGCAGGAAATGGTGTGGAGGCGGCCTTGAATGAGGATCTCGACTTGGCCGCCGCCGCCGCGGGCGGGTGGAATGGTGACATAGACGGTTCCGGTCTGGCCGATGGCATTTTTGTAATCGAGATTTCCCTGATCGCTTAAGGAATAGAGCGCTCGCATGAGGAGGTAAATGGCAAACAAAAAAGCCAGACCGACGGCGGAGGCGATGAAGATGGCAGTAAAATAGCCGAAGCCGGCCTTGATGCTGATGACTCCAGACCAGCCGAAGCCAAAGAAAAATGCTGTGATGGTGCGGGTGGAAAGCACCCCGATTTGGTCCGGTTGGCCAAGGCCGGCATCGGCCACATCGCTGTGGCTGAACCCAAACAAGCTGAGCGCGGCCTCAATGATGAGCGCGAGCCCGGCAAGAAGTCCCGTCGCGTAAAAAATCTGCAAGGGAAGGATCAGATTGTGCCACCAGAGGTCCAGCATCGGGCGAAGTTTGTCATGGTTTGCATCGGGGCGGCGAGAATATTCAGCGGGGAAAGGGGGCGCTTTGGATCAGATTCGGTGCAAGGCATGTCTTGGGGGCGAGAAAACTTGCCACCCTTGGCCGCACTTCGCATGGTGGGGTCATGGTTATGCCCCTGTCTCGCATTCGAATTCCCTTCGGTTGGGCATTTCTTCTCGTCTTGACGGTGTGGTTTGCCGGGTGTGCGGTTCCGGAAAAAAACTCCGGCCCGCAATTGCGGGTTGGCGTCGCCGCCAATGCCCCGCCGATGATTGGAAAAAACGACGGACAATACACAGGCGTCGAAGCGGAATTTGCCCGCGCTTTGGGCGCCCGGATGGGAGTGCCGGTCCGTTTCGTTAATATGCCGTTTGATCAGCTTCTTTCCGCCCTCGACGCCCGGAAGATCGATATTGTCATGTCGGGGATGACGGTGACGGATTTGCGCAAGCCGCTGGCGGAATTTTGTGAACCTTATGCGTCCTCCGGCCAAACCCTCATGGTGAAGGCGGATAAACTCTGGTCTTTTGCCTATCCGGCAGTGGTCTTCGTGATCAATACCCGGATCGGGGTGGAAAAAGGCAGCCTCTCGGAAACTCTGGCCCGGCAAAAATGTCCCAAGGCGACGGTGACGGCCTTTTCCTCCACCGAGGCGGCTGCCGACGCTTTGAAGGCGGGACGGATCGATGTGGTCATGGCGGATGCGCCCATTCTCTGGCGATTGGCAGCGAAGAACCAGGCGGCTGGCGGGGATCTCGTGGTGGTGCGACGTTTTCTTACTCAGGAAAATCTCGCTTGGGCGGTGCGCCGGGGTGACACCGAAATGCTCAACATCGGCAACTCTGCAATACGAGCCTGGCGGGCCGATGGCACGCTCGCGAGGATTTTATCCTCCGCCATGCCGGTGGGAGGATAAGAATGTCAGCGGAGTCCGAACGCATTTTGGCCCGCGATCAGGGGCGTGAAGCCTGGGGGCTTTGGGGCTCCTATTTGCCCGAACGGCAATGGGGAACCGTCCGAGAAGACTATTCGGCCGATGGCGATGCTTGGACATACTTCCCGCACGACCAAGCCCGCTCGCGCGCCTACCGGTGGGGCGAAGATGGCCTCCTGGGCATTTGCGACAACGATTGTCGGCTGAGTTTTTCCCTCGCCCTCTGGAATGGCAAGGATCCCATCCTGAAAGAACGTCCCTTCGGGCTCTCCAATCCGCAAGGCAACCATGGCGAGGACGTCAAAGATTACTTCTTCCACCTCGACAACACGCCGACTCACAGTTTCATGCGGGGACTTTACAAGTATCCGCAGGGGGAATTTCCCTATGCCGATCTCATCAAGGAAAATGCCCGCCGGTCGCGACAGGAGCCGGAATATGAATTAGTCGATACCGGCATCTTCAACCAAAGCCGGTATTTCGATGTTTTTATTACCTATGCCAAGGCGGGGCCGGAGGATATTTGCATTCAGATCTGCGCCATCAATCGCGGGCCGGAGGCGGCCCCTCTGACTTTGTTGCCGACGCTGTGGTTTCGCAACACTTGGTCCTGGGGGCAGAAGGATGCGCCGCGCCCAGAGATGCATCGGGAATCGGATGAGGTCATTGTCGCCAGGCCCTGGGGGTTGCCGGAATATCGGCTCTATTGTGCCGGGGCAGAGAAACTCATTTTCACCGAGAACGAAACCAACACCGAGCGGGTTTTCCAGGCGCCCAACGTAGGGTCGCACTTCAAGGATGCCTTCCACGACTATGTCATCGCCGGGGAAGAAAAGGCGATCAATCCCGAGCAGACAGGCACGAAAGCGGCCGCAATTTACCAGGCAACGGTGGAACCCGGAGCGACTATGGAGGTGACTCTGCGGCTAAGTGCCAAACCTCAGAAACAACCCTTTGATGCGGGATTTGCCAAAACCCTGAAGGCCCGGGAGAAGGAGACCGATGCATTTTTGAATGAGGTGACTCCGGGTTTATCCGGCGAACATGCCCTTATTCATCGGCGGGCCCTGGCGGGGTTGTTTTGGGGGAAGAAATTCTATTTCTATCCGGTCCTCCAATGGCTGGAAGGCGATCCGACCATGCCGGCTCCTCCGCGGGAACGCTGGAAGGGACGCAATGTTTTTTGGCGCGATATGCATGCTCATGACGTCCTTTCGATGCCGGACTGTTGGGAATATCCGTACTTTTGCGCCTGGGATCTCATGTTCCATTCCGTCGCCTTCGCCGGGGCGGACCCCTCGACCGCCAAACACCAGAACATGGTCCTGCGGGGGGAACGTTACACCTCGCCCAGCGCCCAAATGCCCGCCTATGAGTGGGCGCTTTCGGATGCGAATCCTCCCATCGGAGGTTGGGCAGCGTGGCGGATTTATTCGATTGATCGGGCCCGAACCGGGATCGGCGATCACGAGTTTTTGAAGAAGGCCTTCAATAAACTCCTCATCGGTTATGCTTGGTGGGCCAACCGGGTTGATCAGACTGGGGACAATGTTTTTGAGGGCGGGTTTCTTGGGCTCGACAATATCGGTGTTTTTGACCGGAGATACCCACTGCCGGACGGCAGCATTATTGAGCAAAGCGACGGCACCGCCTGGATGGCCATGTATTCGCTCAACATGCTAAATATCACGATCGAACTGGCGAAGGAAGATCCGGCCTATGAGGACGTGGCCGATAAGTTTCTCAACGATTTCATTTACCTCGCCGCTGCCGTCAACACCCCGGGCACTAATGGCATCACCCTTTGGGATGAAGAGGACGGATTTTATTATGATGTCCTCAAACGCACCGATGGATCCTCGGACTATCTGAAAACGCGATCAATCGCCGGATTGACGCCCCTCTTTGCAGTGGAAACCTTTAATCAGGACGAGGTCCTTCGGTTTCCTGTTTTGCGCAAGCGGGTCGAGTGGTTTCAAACCCATCGTCCCCACCTGCTCGACCAACTCCACCACATCGCGGTCGAGCACGACGGCAAGCGGCTCATTTCCCTCGTGCCTCCGGAACGGCTGCGCCGGCTTTGCTCCCGGCTCTTTGACGAAAAAGAATTTTTGTCCCCGCATGGCATCCGCGCCCTTTCCCGCGTTTATCATGATCAGCCCTACACCTTCACCGAAGGAGAAAAAACCGAGACCCTCGCTTACAGCCCGGCCGACAGCCCGGTGGCCATGTTCGGGGGCAATTCCAACTGGCGTGGACCGGTCTGGATTCCCATGAATTTTCTCCTCATCGAGTGCTTACAAAAATTTGGTTTCTATTTTGGCGATTCCTTCAAGGTTGAGTTTCCAACCGGGAGCGGCAAGGAAATGACCCTCTGGGACATTTCCCTCGAACTCGAGAATCGGTTGGTCTCGATCTTCACCCGGGATGCGGACGGCAAGCGTCCGTTTCAAGGGGATGTGAAACTCTTCCAGGAAGACCCCCACTGGCGGGATTTGATTCAGTTCCATGAATATTTCAACGGGGACAACGGCGCTGGCGTGGGCGCCAGTCATCAGACGGGATGGACCGCCTTGGTGGCCAAAATGATTCATCAACTGGGCACCTTCGAGCGGGTTTGAAGGTGGGAATTTCCTCTGAAAGCCGCCTTGGATTGACTTCACAAAAATATGCGTTATTTTTATGCGCTATGAAGACGGTTTCAATTATGGAAGCTCAGCACAACCTGGCGGCGTTGCTTCGGGAAGTGGAAATGGGCCGAGAACTGGCCATTACTCGGCGAAAGAAAGTCGTGGCCCGTCTCAGTCCGCCCGTGATGGACGAAAAAGTGGAGTTTCCAGATTTCAAGGCGCGAGCCAAAAAAACATGGGAGAAAGGTTGGCGCGGTGTCGGTAGCGAGGTGCTCCTTGACGAGACAAGAGGTGATCAATGAGTCGCTATTATGATACGGGAATTCTCCTCAAACTTTACACTGAGGAACCCGCCTCGGACTCGGTCAGAAAATTCGTCACCGTTCACAAGCAAGCGATTCTCTTCACGTCTCTGCATTTTTCAGAGTGCGTTTCTGCGCTTCAACTCAAATGTTTCCGCAAGGAATGTGAGGTCGGTGAGGCGGCAGCGGCTCTTCTGGATATCGAAGCGGATCGGGCCTCTGGGGTATTGCGTAAAACATCGATCGAGTGGGAAGAGGCTTGGTCAGAATGTCGAAATCTTTCAATCGCTTATGCGGCCACGACGGGTTGCCGAACGCTCGATGCCCTCCATGTGGCCTGCGCCAAGCAAAGCGGGGCTCGGGAATTTGTGACCTCTGACGCGAGGCAAGGGACGCTGGCCGGCAAAGCTGGTCTACGGGTTCTCAAGGCAACTTGATTTTGGTTTTTTCCTCGGAGGAATAACGGCCAGTTCCAGTACATTCAAAATACTGAGGAAATCTGTGGATTAAATTGGCTTTTTCCTGAATGGTTTTTCCATGCTGGAAACACATTCTTGGAAAGATCAGGTCGCAATGATCACCGGAGGGGCGGATGGACTTGGGTTCGCGCTGGCCAAACGCCTGACGGCCTTGGGAGTGCATGTGGTTGCTTTGGATCGAAATTCTGAGCTGATTGCCCGGGCGAAGAAAGAATTGGGAGAGACCTCCCGGGGTTTGGTCACCGACGTGACGGATCCCGCCGCGGTGAAAAAGTCCGTCGATGCGGTGGTGGCGGAATTTGGGCGGATCGATATCTTGGTCAACTCGGCCGGGATGACCGGGCAAACCAACATCAAGAGCCATGAGGTTTCTCTGGAGGATTTCGACCGGGTCTTTGCGCTTAATGTCCGTGCCTGCCTGATCACGTTTCAAGCGGTGGCTCCCCACATGTTGGAGCGTGACTATGGCCGCGTCCTTCATATCGCTTCCATCGCGGGTAAGGATGGCAATGCCGGTATGCTGGCCTATTCCAGTTCGAAGGCGGCGGTTATTGGCATGACCAAGGTGCAGGGCAAGGAATACGCGGAAACGGGAATTAGGGTTAACTCCCTGGCACCGGCCGTGGTCCGGACCGCCATGGTCGAGGCCCTGCCGCCCGAACAAGTCAAATACATGACCGACAAAATTCCCATGAAGCGCTGTGGCTCGATGGAAGAATTTGCCGAAACTGCGGCTTTTATTGTTTCTCCCGGAAATGGATTCACCACCGGCTTTACGTTTGACCTCTCCGGCGGACGGGCGGTCTATTGAGGTGGGAAGGTGGAAGGTGGAAGGTGGAAGGTGGAAGGTGGAAGGTGGAAGGTGGAAGGTGGAAGGTGGAAGGTGGAAGGTGGAAGGTGGAAGGTGGAAGGCCGCGAGCAACTGCGACCGCAGTTGGCGGTGCCTTCGAGAGTTGAAAAATTTCGCTTTTAGCTTTTGAAAGCCTGGCCGTTCGGGCTTCGCCCGATCCGTTAGGCGCTGTAAATAAATAAAGGTGCCAAAGATGGCGCAGGAGTTTTGGGCTCTGGCAAGGCGCAACGAGCCTAGCCCAAGCACTCTGTGACTGAGGAGCAACGCCGCCAGAGGCCAAAAGAACAAGCCAGATGGTGCCTTTATTTATTTACAGCGCCTTACAGCAACGTTTCGGTGTTTTCTGCCACCCACGCCTCGTAGGTGAGGGGGGAGATTTCGGAGGGTTTGATTTCGCTCCGGCCGCCCCAGAAGACATTGGTGTAGGAGACGGGGATGCCGATCTCTTCGAGATGGCGGTCGATGGCGGCTTTGTGTTCGAGGACGCGATCTTTTTCGGTCCCATGGGCCACGGCCATGATGTTGACATTGTTGAACTCGGGTCCGCCCTCGCGCCAATAGCAGTGGGTTAAAGCTTCGTGGCGGCCGATTTCGCTGCCGGCTTCGATTTCGCGTCCCGGGGGAACCGCCCAATGGAAAAGGGCGTTGAATCGGGTGACCCGGGTGCCGGATTGGTTCGGTTTGACGTGTTCAAGGAAGGTGGAAAAGCGTCCGACAAGCTTGCGTTCAGCCAGGGATTCGGCGACGCGGTAAAACTCTTCCAACTCCACGCCCGCCTCGGCGGCGCGGGCGTCCCAGGTGGGTTCACGAATTTCCTCGGCCGTGAATTCCCGTTTGAGGGTGGTGAGGACCTTCCATTCGTGGTCGCTGAGTTTGACGGTTCCCACCGCATGCATTGCGGCAGGTCCCTCGGTGCGATCTCCGGGCTCGATGGATTTTCGGCGGACATGGCCGACACCGAGGGCAAAAATGCCTTTGGCGGGCATGATGCGATAGGCTTGGGCTCCTGTCAGGCGGCAGAGAAGCTGGCAGTGGGTGTCGAGAGAATAACCGGCCGGCACCTTGAGGGTGGTCCAGAGTTTGTAGGCTTCACCGGGAATGTTGGCATCGGTTGAGCGGATGACGACATGGCCGGAGTAGGGGTCTTTTTGAAAAAGAAAATCAAAAGCGGCGTCCAATTTGTCCGCGGGCACCCTCCAAGCGACGAGCGCCCCTTCGGCCAGGTTGGTGGCGAGGAGGGTTTGGCGGACCCTGCGGATCGTGCCGGCGGCCAACATGGTTTGGATCCGTTCAATGACGGTTTCCAGCGGAAGGTCGGTCCGACGGCTGATTTCGAGAAAAGGCTCTCGGGCGAAACCGGAAATTTTGTCCTCGGAAACGGTCAGGATACGGGCATTGATGGGATCGGCGTGTTCGAATGGAACCATTCCTCTTAAATGACCGGAGTGTGGGCTCGATTGCAAGGGCTTTGACCGTTTTCACACAAACGGCCGCAGCGTCCGGGGGCGTCGAGGAAAAATGAGGCGACGCGAAAACCTCCGGACTACCCCTTGGTCGGTTGAGGCACTTTCTCAAATTTGGAAGTGTCGTACCCGAGAGCGGCAAGGTGGCGCAGAATCGCTTGGTAGTCGGCTTCGCTCATCTGTGGGGTTCGCGACATAATCCAAGCCAATTTTTTAGTCGGCTCACCCACAACTGTATAACGGTAATCGGGAGCAAGATCGAGGATAAGAAAGTCGGAGGAAAATGGCCAAATGAACTGAACTTTCCAATGGGCGCGGGTATCTTTGTTGTAGACCCAGGCCTTGGCCTTCCATTTCTGGCGTGGCGCGTCCAGGGAACCCTTGCGAAAGGCATAGGTGACATCGATTTTGCCGTCGGGCCGAAGGGAATAAATGTCCATCGTATTGACGTTTCCTTTTTCAGCGATCCAGGGAATATAGCCAATCACATACCAGTCTCCCATGAAGCGGGGGATATCGACTGAGGGTACGGTTTGAATTGGGGGATGGGAGGCGCACCCACCCACAAACAGCAGACTCAGAAGGCCAAGAATACGGAACGACGCGGTTGCTTTCACAATACTAGGCACTAGATACTCGCCGCTGGGTGGAGTCAATCGTAGGCTTGGTCGGTCGGGGGCTGTCCTGAACGATTAAAAACGGGGCGGCGGTTTTCGTTTTGGGGTTCGTTCGCGGTCTGCTAAAGCAGGAGCTTCTATGGTCGAGAAAATCGAAACCTTCCTCATTCTCCTGGGAATCCTAGGGGTTCTCGCCGTCGTGGCGGAGCGGGTTCGGCTTCCGTTTCCGATTTTGCTCGTCTTTGCCGGGTTGGGAATTGCCTTCTGGCCGGGGTTGCCCAAGGTGCGCTTGGACCCCGAACTGGTGTTCCTGATTTTCTTGCCGCCATTGTTGTTTTCCGCCGCCTGGAATTTTCCTTGGGATGATTTTCGGTCGAATCTTTTGCCGATTTTTGCCCTTGCGGTGGGGTTGGTGCTGGCGACGATGGTCGGAGTGGCCTTGACCGTGTCTTGGTTGGTTCCGGGGATGACCCTGGCAGCAGGTTTTGTTTTGGGGGCTATCGTTTCACCCCCTGATGCGGTCTCGGCGACGGCGGTGCTGAAAACCCTGCGTCTTCCCAAGCGCCTGGGAACGGTTCTGGAGGGCGAAAGCCTCGTCAATGATTCCAGTGGATTGGTCGCCTATCACTTTGCCGTCGCCGCGGTGGTGACCGGGTCGTTTTCGATGGCTAAGGCCGGAGGGGAATTTCTCTGGATGTCATTGGGCGGAATTTTGCTGGGAGGGCTGGTCGGGATTGGCGTCGAGATTTTGCACCGTCGCCTTAAGGATCCGGCGGTGGAGATCACTTTGACTTTGCTGACGCCCTTTGTGGCCTATTTGACGGCGGAAAAATTGGAGGTGTCGGGTGTTCTGGCCGTGGTGACTGCGGGTTTGTATGTGGGGCACAAATCCTGGCAGGCCTTAAACGCCGGGAGTCGGTTGGAACGGGGGGCGATTTGGAAGTTTCTTGATTACCTGCTTAATGGGGTGGTTTTCATCCTCATTGGTCTCCAGTTTCCCGCCATCCTGCGGGAGATCCGAGGGGAGGCGCCCCTGTGGCAATTGATCGGTATCGGGGCCATCATTTCTGTCGTGGTCATCGCGGTGCGGTTTCTCTGGATTTTTCCGCTGGCCTGGGTCGAGCGGCGGCTTTTCACGGGCAAGAAGGACTCGCCCCAATTTCTTAATACCGGAGGCCTGGTGGTCGCCTCCTGGTCAGGAATGCGGGGGGTGGTCTCGATGGCGGCGGCGTTGGCCCTGCCTTTGACTTTGCAATCCGGTGAAGAATTTCCTTTTCGGCATCTGATTCTTTTTCTCACCTTTTGCGTCATCTTTGTGACTCTAGTCCTCCAGGGATTGACCCTCCCGTTCGTCGCGAAATGGCTGGGAGTCGAAGAGGGGGGCGATGAATACCAATCTGAGATCGAGGCCCGGGAATTGCTTCTCAAAGAGATTATCGAAAAAATCGGTAAGGAAGCCCGGGCGGTCGAATCTGCCGAGCAACGCGACTCACTTGAACAATGGCAGGACTACTATGAAGAACGTCTTCGTCGCATGCAGCAGCGGGATTCGCTTTCTTTGGAAACCAATCGCAATTCTGCCCCAAGGGAAAAAGAACTTATGGTGCGACTCACCGAGGAGGCCCGTCGGCATCTGGCCGAGTTACGTCGGAGAGGGATCATCTCCGAGAACGTCCGGCAGCGAATCGAATACGACTTTGATTTGGAGGAACAACGGATTCAGAGAATTCTTTCCCGCTTCGAGTGAATCCGGAGGCCTGACTATGGCGAAGCCGGAGGCTGAGGGAAGCAGGTTCCCTGCCCCTGGGCATCGAGGTGCTCGCGGGGGATTCGGCCCGACCGCAGCGGCGGGGGGTCCAAAATTGGTCTAGACGTAGTCGGCACGGAAGCTGCCGGTCAAAGGTTCTTTGCTGCCGTTTCGACTTGGGAGCGGGGCTGCGGGGTGGTCCGCAGGGGCAGTGCGGAAAGAAGGGCGGTGGCTGAAACTAAAAGTCTAGGCGGAAATTTCCGCATGACTATTTGTGAGTTGCAACCAGCTGGAGACGCAATTTAGGAATTGGCCATCGGAATGACGTACGGCCCCTCTGGAATGACGGCGGCCGAGCTGGCACCCGACTCCCGGAGGACAGCGGCCAAAGCTTCATCCCAATTCGTATGGCAGGTCACTCCGGTCAGGGCTTGGTCAGATTCATCCAGTCCCTCGGTGAACAAATGGATCTTCCCGTGGCGAAGGGCCTCGGTGACTTTGACGGTTTGCCATTCATCGATATTGGCCAAGGGACGTTGGCGGGCCCCGGTAAGAAAGGCGTCGATACCGCTCTGGACCAATTCTTTTTGCGCGGCGCGAAATTCCTCCGAGCCGAAACCTTCTGCGCAACGCGAGGCGATCAGCATGGTGCCCCCCGGGGAAAGGGCTCCAAGCGCACAGACGATGCCTTTGGTGGTCTGATAATACGTCAGGTCGAGGGGATGCCCCGCGCAGCAGGTGATGACAAGGGGATGACGTTGAGTGATGGGAATCTCGGCATGAACGCGGACCCGGGAGACCGCTTCGGCATGGCTGGCGAGGACCTCGCCAAAATTGACAAAGGTCAATCGACGTTCGTCGTCGAGGATGGTGTTGACGGCGAAGACGGGTCCCAACATCCCGACAATTTCCACCTGTTCGTCATGGAGGGGATTGTCCGCGAGGTTGGTGCTGCAGGCCCGAGGGTCCTCCATGAACGTGGTGTTGTGAAACGTGCGGATGGTTTCTTCGTGGGCGATACCAGGGGCGATCACCTTGCGACCCCCGGAATATCCAGCCATGAAATGAGGTTCGACCAGGCCGGTGACAATCTTCAAGTCCGCTTCAACAAAGCGGCGATCCAACCGCACCGCGGTGCCGCGACTCGTCTTTCCGATCGTGACATGGTCCTCCGCGTTTTGGGCGTAATGGTTGACCACCTTGAAAGTTTGCGTGATCGATCGATCGCCGACCAATTCTTCGAGTTCCTCTCCCAGATTGGGACGGTGCAGTCCCGTCGCGATGAGGATGGTGATGTGTTCGCGGGGAAGGCCTGCGGCGAGGAGGCAGTCCAGAAGCGGCCGGAGCAGAAGCCCATTAGGCACCGGACGGGTGATGTCGCAAATGACGATGCAGGCGGAACGGGCCGCCCTCGCCAACTCGTTCAGCGGAAGAGCTCCCGCCGGATTTTCGAGTGCCGCGACGACGGCTGCGGCCGGGTCGGAGAGCAGAGGCATGGCCGGCTTTGCAACCACCTCGACCATGAGATCGGGAGGGAATGAGACCGGGAGCTTTCCTTTTCCGTAAAGCAGATGGGCCGATTCAAACAAGGTCGTCATAAAGCACCCGTTAACAATGAAACGGGAGGCGAAAGTCGAAAAGTCAAATCGTGAGACGGGCCTTTCTCCCAAGGAATTGCCGAGTGGCATCGGACCAGTCCAGATGGGCGAGATCCTCTGGATCGCCCTTGATCGTCGGGCGCGGGATCAGGCGGTCGAGCTTGGATACGGGGGCCTGGGGAATGATGAGAAACGTGTGGCCCTTGCGTTCAATTTCCAAGGGATTTCCCGTCTTCAGTACTTCATCCAGCCGGGCATAAACGTTTTCGCGGAGTTTGGTGCTTGAGAGCATCCTGCTGAAATTATGGCGAAGGAACGTGCGGGTGTAAAATTTTCACGCGCACGTGTCGGTCGCTTAATGCTCGGTCGCCTTTTCCGCGCCGAGGCCGGTGTTGGCGCGGACTTCGAGTTCGGCGAATTTGGCTTCCGCGCCCGGTTCGCGGCTGCAAAGGGTGGCAATAACCGCAGCGAGGAAGCCGATGGGGATGCTGGCGAGGGCGGGATTCTTCAGAGGGAAGAGGGCGTTGTCCCCCATGAAATCCGGGCTCACGATGATGAGGGCGATGCTGGAGACCAGTCCGGCGATGAGTCCAGCGACGGCCCCGGCTGTGTTGAAGCGTTTCCAAAAAATCGACAAAATAATCGCGGGGAGGTTGGCGCTGGCGGCGACCGCAAAGGCTAGCCCCACGAGGAAGGCGACATTCACCCGGTCGCCCAACCCAATGGCGATGGCAATGGAAGCCGCTCCGACCACGAAGGCAGTGATCCGAGCGACGCGCACTTCTTCGCCGGCCCGGTGTTCTTTGCCGTGGTGGATGACATTGGAGTAGAAATCGTGGGCGAAGCTAGTGCTGGCGCTGATGGTCAGGCCGGCGACAACCGCCAGAATGGTGGCAAAGGCGACCGCACTGATGAAGCCGAAGAAGACCTCTCCGCCGACGAGGCGGGCCAATTCTGGGGCGGCCATATTGGTGCCGCCGTGGGCTTTGATGAAGTCCGGACCCATCAGGCTGGCGGCGCCAAACCCGAAGAAGGTCGTCATGATGTAAAAGAGGCCAATAATGACCATGGCCCAGACCACGCTGGAGCGAGCGGTTTTGGCATCCGGAACGGTGTAAAAACGAATGAGGATGTGGGGGAGGCCGGCAGTTCCGAAGACCAGAGCCATCCCGAGAGAGATTTGGTCCCAGGGGTTTTTGAAGAGGAGGCCGGGCGTGAGAAAGTTTTGGGTCACTTCGACTCCGTCTGCGCCGGTGGATTTGATCGCAGCGAGAGAGTTAAAGAACTCAGCGAGACTGAAGTTGAACTTGGCCATGACCAAGACGCTCAGAAGGAAGCTGCCGCTCATGAGCAAGATGGCTTTGATGATCTGCACCCAGGTGGTCGCCAACATGCCTCCAAAGACGACATAAACGACCATAAGGATGCCCACGGCGATGACGGCGAGCTCATAAGAAATGCCGGGAATAAGCACCTTCACCAAGGCTCCGGCACCCACCATTTGGGCGATCATGTAAAAGAGCGAAACGGTCAGGGTGCTGAGGGAGGCGAGGGCTCGTACGGGCCGAGGTTTGAGTCGGTAAGCCAGCACATCCGCCATGGTGTATTTTCCTGAGTTTCTCAGGGGTTCGGCCACGATGAAAAGGACGGTCAGATAAGCGACGAGAAAACCGACGGAATACATGAAGCCGTCAAAACCATTCAGCGCGATCATGCCGGCAATCCCGAGGAAGCTGGCTGCGCTCATATAGTCTCCGGCAACAGCAAGACCATTTTGCCAACCGGTGATGCTGCGACCGGCTGCAAAATAGGCACTGGCGCCACTGGATTTTCGGGCGCTGAAGTAGGTGATAACGAGGGTCGCCACCACGAAGGCCAGGAAGATGAAAAGGGAAGTGTGGTCGGAAGAAGGTGGCTCGACTTGGGCGAGGAGGGCGGGGAACATGATTATTTTTGGTTAAACTTGGCCAAGACGGCGGCAGCCTGCCGGTCCCATCCGGCGGCAGCGGCGACGTAGAGGAAGGCGAGGATCCAAGCCATGAAAAATTGCGAGAGCGCGAACAAATAGGCGATGTTCACTCGGCCGAAGACTTCGATTTCCATCAGGCGCGGAAACCAACCCACCAGCACCAGGAAGGCGAAATAATAGATGATAAAAAAGAGGGTGGCCGGAATCACGAAGCGGGCTTTGTCGGTCAAGAGCTTTTTGAAGTCGGCGTCCGCGGCGATGGCCTCCCAGTCCACCGGGTCGCCATCTTTGGGGGCGGTGTCGGTCGGAGAGGCGGATTCCGGGGTTAGGTCCTGGTCAGAGGGATCGGGGGCAGACATGGGGTTGGTGGATATAGGTATTTTCGTCCGATGTCGAGTCCGGAGGGTGAGGGTGATGTCGCGATGTCGCGATCCCAAAGAAATGACCGTAGAGGAACCCGGAACGGGTTTCTTTCCTTCGGGCCGGGAAAAAGAAACGCTTTCAGCGTTCCTTTACGTTCTGCCCTCAAGTCACGAGAGCCGGAACGGAGAGAATCTTGGCCTCAGAACTTCGCGTTCCGCCCCCTAGACTTGCGCCCAACGGTTGGTCTCCCTACTTTTCTCTTATGGCTGATTCTGTGCAAAAAACCATTTCTCAACTTCACAAGGAGGCTCGGGACGGGGCCGTCGGTGCGCGCGTCCATGTTCAGGTCGAAGGATTGCTGTGTAAGGAGGCGCGGAATGGAAAGCCGTTCTGGGAAGTGAAACTTCGGGACGGCGGGGATGCCATGACCCTGAAGGCCTGGAATGACAGTCCGCAGTTTACGGTTTGCCAAGGTCTTCAGGGCGGTGAATTGGTCGAAGTGGAAGGGGAATTTTCTGTCGGGGGATATGGACTGGAGGCACAAAATTGGAGAGTCCGGAATTTGAGCGAAGAGGAAACCGGAGCTCTTTTTGCCGGAGACGAAGCGGCCCGGGTCATCGCGGAGGCAGATTTTGCTCTGGTGACGGAGTTGGTGGGATCTTTCAGCGACCCTCGGTTGAAGGGCTTGGCAGAGGTTTTTTTGGAAGAATTTGGGGCCCGATTTCGACGGGCTGCTGCCGCGCGATTTAATCATCATGCCTTCCGGGGCGGATTATTGCGCCACACGGCGCAAATGATGGCCGCGGCCGACGCCCTTTGTGTGGTCTATCCTCGCCTGCATCGCGACCTTTTGTTGGCAGGAGTGCTTTTTCATGACAGTGGAAAACTCTGGGAAATGTGTCCGGCGGAAACAGGTTTTGAAATCCCCCGGGTTGCGCATGGCGAATTACTCGGTCACATCCCCATCGGGATCGAAGTGGTCAATGCGCTCTGGCGAAAGCTGCCGCTTACCGATTGGAAGGAATTAGCGCCCGGTTCCGAAGACGTCCGTTTGCACCTCTTACATCTGATTGCGGCCCATCATGGGGAATTGGCTTTCGGGTCTCCCGTGCAGCCGAAAACTCCCGAGGCCATGGCCCTGCATTATATCGACAACCTCGATGCCCGGCTGGAGATGGTTTTTGGGGCCTATGACAAGCAGCCGGAAATTGCGCCGGGAATTTTCGAAAGGGTTCGCGCTTTGAATGTATCGCCGGTGCGGCCCCTGCGCGGCTTCGCCGCAAGTGACAAGTGACGGGGTGGACTCGGAGTGATGGGGACCACGCTTGTGCATGGACTCGTGGAACTTGGTTTCAAAGTGAGGGTCTTGGATAATAGCGATCGATTCCGCTCTGTCGATTGATCGCCTTTTTCGCCGAGCGTTTTCAGAAGAAGCCGATCTTGACTTGGGATACTATTGCCGGGGTGATGCAAGATGCCAATCTTGACAACTCCGAAGCGCAGGCCGATCTCGGCTACAATCCCATGAGTTTCCGCGAGGGGCTGCAGCGGTCGTATCCGATCTGAGCTTCAGGAAAGAACCAAAGAAACTGTATCACGCGGAGGCGCGGAGACGCGGAGAATCAAGGCGTTTAAACCTGACAACCGAAATAGAATCTCCCGCAGAGGCGCAAGACGCAGAGGAGAAGAAGTTACGAAGGAGAACGCCTTCAAGATGAGTGGGCTTTTTGTTGTAAATCTCAGCGTCTCCGCGCCTCCGCGTGAGTTCGGCTTCGCTGCCTTTAGTGTCTTTTTCAACCAATCCTGTTAATCTTGTTAATCCTGTCTAAATTGTTACGGCTAAGAAAAAATCCTCGCCGGAGTTTTGAAGGTTTTGAGTTTTTTTAGGACCGCCTCCGGGGTGGCCACGGCGATGGCTTCCTCGGCTCCGCGCCAGACTTCGAGGTCGGCGCTGCTATTGCCCATATAAGAATATTTGCCGAAACGGGCGAGGAGGGCGTCCCGCTTGCGGTGACTGGAGAGTAAGAGCAACCCCTTTCAGATGGGGAGACCTAAATCAAATAATCCACCGGAATCATCCGAAGGTAGGCCTGATTATATTGATTACAAAAACCAAATAATCAAAAATAGTTGTTGACTCCGTGAGGAAAATTCGGTTATTTGCCGAAACTGTGAGTAAGAAAGTCAAATCATGAGTGCGGCAGTGACACTGCAGCCCATTCCCAAGGGGGAGCGCGCGGGGCGCCGCCGTGACGAAGTCGTCGAGCAATATTTGCTCACGAAGATTCTGAGTGGGGCAATGCCTCCGGGAACCAAATTTCCTTCGACCGCCGAGATGGCGACTCAGATGAAGGTGAATATCAATTCGGTTCAGAAAGCTCTCATGCGTCTATCGGCAAGAGGGTTTTTAACCCGGAAGACGAATCTGGGAACTTTTGTCAATGAGCGGGACGCCTCGCCTTTGAATGTTTTTCTGCTCATCGGCCCTTGTCTGCGGGAGGAAACTTGCCACTTTGACCGGCGACTTTCCAAATTGATTGAGGGGGAATTGTTCTCCCGGGGCTATAATCCGATTATCTACGATGGATTGGATCAGATCTTTGATCGCAATTCCCGCATCGGGCCAAGGTTGGCGAGGCAATTGATGGGCGACTTGGCGCATTTTGATCCCAGGGCGCTGGTGGAGCAGGAATTTTTGTCCCTCCGCATTCCGGAATTGACGCAGGGGAGCCGTCGCCAGGTTGTCTCGTCCCGGCCGGTGGCACAGGGAGGCGATGTGTCCTTTGACGGTGTGGATTTTCACCGACAGGCCGTTCAAGCCCTGGTGGAAAGGGGGCGTCGGAATGTCATCATGGTTTTGAAGAATCCCACCGTGAGCTATGATTCGCTCTATCTTCAAGCCTTCTGGGAGACGGCGCGGGAGTGCGGCCTCAATGTCGTGAAGATGCTTCATATCGGGGATGATCATGACGAAGAGGCTCCCGAGGATGTTTTGGGACAGACCTTGACGCAGGAGTTGAAGGAGTGGAAGCGGCTTCCTCCGCGCAAGCGCTGGGACAGCATGATCATCGGTGATGATATCCTCATGCGGGCGGCCGCACTCTGTCTTTTGCGAGAGGGGATCTCTGTTCCCGATGACATCATGCCCCTCAGTCTCGTCAACGAGGAAATCGATCTGGCCTACGGCATTCCCATTGTCGGAATCGAGGTGCCGCTTTCGCAGATGGCATCTGCACTAATTGATATTTTAGAGGTGCGGATGGGTCGTTCATCCGCGCCTGATCCTTCGCCGGTAGAACTCCGAGGACGGGTTGTTGATCTTGGCACCTCAGCCGTTCGCGGTGCGCCCGATCCGTCGTTTGCTGCGAAATCTCTAGAATCCCCCGTATCCTCTCTCTCCACAACCTAACTATAAAATCCAACCCCTATGAAAACGAATACAACCATAAAGCATCCAAAATTCCTTGGCATCTTGCTTGCAGCAATCACCCTGCTCGCGGGCCTGCCTTCCGCCTCGGCCATCATCACCACTTTTCAATCGGGGGTCTCAGGGAACTATTCCGGTCTCACTGATACCTATGTGGATTACCAGGGAGATGCAGATGCCAACTGGGGTGCGAGAAATCTCATGCTGGCCTACAATTTGACTGGTGATGCTCCCAAACAGAAGACGGCTCTGCTGAATTTTGACATGACGTCAATCGCGGGTCCGGTGACCGTGAATTCGTCCACCCTCTCTATTTATGTGGAGGGAAATGCGGAACGAACCGGCGGGTATAGTCAAACTTATAATATTCATGCCATTACGCGGTCCGGTCTGAATTTTGGCACTGCAAACGGCACCCCGGAGAATGGAGCCGTATCTTTCAGTGCCGCCGAATACGATCCGACAACGCCCGTGGGATGGGGAACGCTTAGTACCGGAACCAATGGCCCGGTTCCCGGGGAGGACTATTCCAATTCTGTTCTGGGAACCTTTACCCTGACGAGTGCCAATTTGTCTGGAGCCCGGGTGTACATGAGCCTCGACACCGCCACCGTGGCTTCTTGGATTAATACTCCGGGCACAAACTATGGCTTTGTCATTGCGGCCGTGGCGGACCCCGCCCATGACCAGGCGATCATCTACTCTTCGGCAGAAAATGTCGTTTTCGCGCCATGGCTCGAGTTTGATCACACCGCCATTCCTGAGCCAGGAACTCTGGGAATGCTTGGCTTAGGAGCCCTGATCACCGTTGTTTTGGGTGGCCGTCGCCGACGAAAAGATCCTGACCGGGAGCCTCTGACCCAACCCTAAGAATATCTTGCCGATATTTGCACCCAGGCTCTGGGTGTCGGAAATAAATAACCTGCGAATGAGATGTTTACTCGTAGATCGGATGTCCACGCCCATTTTTCCCCGTTCCAATCATGAATACCAAAGTCTTAAACCTCCTCATCTTAATCGCAGCCGGTTTGGCTGTCTTGCCGGATCTTAAATCAGCTGATGCTATGACCCCTTATCCTGATTGGATCAACCTCGCCTCTGGGAAGTCCGTAACATTTAGCCCTGAACCCAACGAGGCGGATGTGAGCGACGAGGAAGATGCGCAGCAGTTGGTGGATGGAATCTATTCTCCTTCCGATCCCATTTGGTACGACCGAGAAGGAAAAAGCCCGGTGGGCTGGGTGGGGGTCACTCCAATCGAAATTTTGGTTGATTTGGAGAAAATTGAACCCATCCGGGGATTGGCGATGCGGGTCGCAGCCGGGAAAAGCGGAGTCGCCTGGCCAGCACAAATGAAAATTCTCGTCAGCGACGACGGGGAAACATTTGCGGACCTGGGTGATCTCCTGGAGCTGACGCCGGAACCTCCAAGTCCGGAGGGATATAATACCTTATGGTTGCGGACCGAGGACCTGAAAACGCATGGCCGCTTCGTTAAAGTTGTCGTCAGCGCGGCCGAATCGGGTGATGGAACCTATTTTTTCACCGATGAACTGGAAATCTATCGGGGAGAGGATGCCTGGGTTGGCCTGCCTTATCCAGAACCCGCCAAGGTGGCAAACCCGGAGTCGCCCCGCCCGGATTGGGTGAACCTCGCGTCCAGAGCCGAGGTGACTCTGGATACCGAGCCGGACGATGCGACGGTGGCGGATATTGATGATCGCAAGCAATTGGTGGATGGAGCTCTTTCGCCAGCGACTCCTTTGTGGGCCGACAAAGCAGCGGTAGGCTGGGTGGGCGGCGAAATGACGGAATTCACGGTGGATCTTGGGAAGGACTCGCCCATTCAAGGCGTGGCCTTGCATATGGCAGCGGGTCAGTCCGGGGTGGAATGGCCCATGAATATTGAAGTTTATGTGAGCGAAGACGGGGCAAATTTCAGCACGGTCACCGACGTCATGGCAGCGCTCACCGAACGACCGCCGGAGGGAGAATATGCGGCGACTTGGTTGGTGGCTGATCAATTGAAGACCCATGGCCGGTTTGTAAAATTTGTGATTTCTCCCACCAATTTGGGAAACGGGGCCTACATCTTCCTGGACGAGGTGGAGGTGTATCGGGGTGACGCCGCCTTCTTGGAAATCCCTCTGGCCGGCGTGGATGCTCCCAGTGAATGGAAGGCAGATTTGGCCGCCATCAAGTGGCGGGATGGTTTTCATTCCATTCCTGAAGTGGAGCAGCCGCGACACGTTCTCTTGATCGACGGGAAAACCGAAACCGGAGCGGATCAACCATTGCACCAAGCAGAAGTCGGACCCGACGGCGTCTCCTTCACCCTCCTGGGCGAGGCGGGGCAGCCGAGAGCGATGTCTTGGTCAGCCAAGCTCGCTCAACCTGTCTCCAGTGAAAATTGCCAATTCGTCATTCTGGCCTTTCAAGCCGAAGGGATTCGCCGCACTTACACCGAGCAACCCTTGGTTCTTTTGCAAGGAGTCGCCAAGGAGGCGACTGGAAATGAAGTCTCCCTTCTCGACGCCAACATGCCGCTGAATGACGGCCTGACCCACACGCTTGTTGCCAAGCTCCCGGAAGGCTTCACGCTGCAACAAGTCAAAGTTTCGGTGGTGACCGAGAGTGATGCGCCCCGACTCACGCTGAAACGCCTGGAGTTTGTGAATGAAATCCCGGATGTTTTAAATACCGAAGTATCCGCCCCGGCAGCTCTCCCGCCCGGGTTCCAGCCGGTGGACCTGGCGGCTCGGGCCAATACCAACCTTGCCGATTGGTTTCGAAGGGTGCTGAGCACTCACAAGGTGGTCGTCGATGGAGTGCGGGCTTTGGACTCCGGCTCCGTCTCGGTCTCTGGAGCCCCTTTTGCTGTCACCGATGGAAAGAATAATTTGGTGGCCATGCCGGAATCGTCACCTTCGGATGAACAGGTTGAGTTTCTTGGCCAACAGGTGGACAAACGCTATCTGGATCCGGTTTCCAGGCACGACGTTCTTTCCGTTGATGTGGATGGCAAGGCCCGGGAGGTATTGCTTCTCATGGCTTTGTTCTCGGCTCCCGTTCAGCCGCGGGGAGGCATTCCGAAAGGCCCGATTCGATTCGACGATCATGAAAGTTTGACCGTCGAATTGACTTATGAAGATGGAGAAACTGAACTCTCCTTCCCTTACTCAATCGCAGACAAAAGTTGCTATATCGCCAATCGTGAGCTCGGTGCCTATGCGGTGGCCGCGGATCCGGCCCGCCGCCTGCGGAAGATCACGCTCCATAACAGGCATTTCGGACCGGCCTTTGCCCTCGCGGGCCTCACGCTCAATACCTCGGCTGCACCGATGGTTCCGGCTCTAAGTGATTTTGGAGTCCCTGTGGTCACTAAGAAAAATCCTGAACCGGGTGAAAAGGAATCCCGGATCTCTCAAGAGGGAAGCCGCTTGACGATCGCGAATCGCTGGTACCAATACGATTTCGATCTTTCGGAAGGTTTCGTGCTCAATAAGGTCATCAACCGCTGGAACGAATCGACGCCGATCCAATTGGGACGATCCAGCGGTCTCCGGGTGAGGGTTGGCAACACGATTTACACCGGTCGCTGCTTTCGGAGCGAAGTGGTTGGGACCACCGACACGGAGGCGAAACTGAAACTCACCAGCCTCCGGCCGGAATTACCCCTCGAAATTTTGGTGACGATGAGAGTTACGGACACGCAGGAGTTGGTCTTTGAATCCGAATCAAGAAATATTGGAGACCAAAAGCTGGAGCCGGGAATCAGCCTGCCTTTTCTTGAGGGATTGGCGGTGGGAAATCTCGCCGAGACCGGGATATTCTTCCCTCAGTATCGGAATGTTGAAACTGCGGAATCCATCGCGCTGCAGGCTCCCTATGGGGCTGAATATGCCTGTCAGTTCATGGATGTCTACAGCCAGCAGGCCGGGATGGGACTAATGGTTCGTTCTGATAATCCTGAACAGCGGATGGCGAACTTTGCCATGAAAAAAGATGTCTCTGGAGTGGCCGCTGGAATTCACTTTCCGGGAGATTATAATGCACTGGCGCCCGGTGAAAGTCGCAGCTATCCGAAGATCTCACTGCTTGCCCACAGTGGCGACTGGCATGAGGCCTTCGATCTCTATAAATCCTGGGTGCAGACCTGGTACCGTCCGCATCGCTCGCAGGACAAGGATTTCTTCCTCAATGCCTGGGACCTCATGTGTTACCGCACCAGCGACAAGGTGAGTTGGGCGGATTCCCGGGTCCCCTCGGTCATCAATCCGGAACGTAACCGTTGGTTGATGGATGAAAGCTTTGCCTTTGAAAAAGAGCGCCTTGGCCATGTTCCTGATCTGACGCATTTTTTCAATTGGACTCATAATGACAAAACCGGCCAGAACGAATACGGAGTCTTCGGGACCCCTCTGGCTTACGAACAGGTGGGAGGTTTGGACTTTTTTCGAAAGGGAATTGCCGAAATTCAGGAGAAATGGAATAGCCCGGTTTCGCTCTATACCCTGCACGACCGGCTTAGAATGTCATCTGTGCCGGATCAGGAACTGGTCCGGGAATTGGCGGAAGACGCCCATTACAAGGTGATCGACACCCACATCAGCTCGGCGGTTCGTGCCTCCGGAGCCGTGGACGGCATTATTTATCCCCAGCCTGGGAACGAGCGGTGGATTAACTTTTTCGTCAATGATCTTGTGAAGATGCAAAAAGATACCGGATGCAAATTAGTGTACATTGACGTATTTCCCTATTTTGCCCACCTGCGGGGAAGGAATGGTCTCAGCCCCTTGGAAGTTTCTTTCATGGAATTGAAGCGTATCCGGGAAGCCCTGCCTGCAGATGTGGCGCTGTGGACGGAATATCCCTTTACCGATGTGGCATCCCAGTATGCGGATGGGTGCCTGCAATACTACTTTATGGAAGTTAGTGAGGTTTTTGCCCGTCGCTACAATGTGCCTGACTCCAGGCCGGATCTGCTCACCGAGATGCCACTCAATATTCAACGCTTCTCCACCCCCGCCTATCGGACCATTGGGCTGCCCGGATACATCGAGGTGGGGAGTAAGCCCAGCCAGCCGGATGCCGTATTTTTCAACGGGGAAGCCTTCCAGGAGGATACCTATCGCCTGCATCATTCGCGGATTCGGGAGCGCATCAATCGGAGCTACCAGGTCAAACGGAAATACACAGACTGCTTCAATAGCTCTGATCCCGAACCCCGGATCGATACCCAGGCCCGGGGAGTGGTGGCCAATTTGTTTCCCGGAAAGCAGCGGAATCTTTGGACTCTCTTTAATGGTCGGCCCCGTACGTATTCAGGAGTCGTGCTAGAGGTCCCGCACATCGAGGGAGCCACCTATCGGGATGTATGGAATGATCAGGAACTCCATCCCGTGATTGAAAATGGGATCGCAAAGATTTCCGTGCGCATCGACCCTCAGCATCTCGGATGCGTGGTGCAAGAGTTGGCCGGAGATCATTCGGTGTCAACGACGGCTCCTCCTGCGCAAGATCTTAAGTCCGTCCCAACCACTGGAATATGAAATCCAATTTGTCTCCATGTTTTCCCAAATACGGACGAGTCGGTTTCACGCTAATCGAGGTGCTGGTGGTCGTCGCGATTATAGCGATTCTTGCGGCTTTGCTTGTCCCGGGAATTCGCTCGATGCGGGAAAGCGCAAATATGGCAACTTCTCTATCGAACCTGCACCAAATGGGTGCCGCCATGCATTTGTATATTCTTGATAACCGGGGAATGCTTCCCCGGGCGGACGGGCAGAATTCGGACCCGGGCGAGGACTGGGCTCAAGCCTTGCGTGCCTATGGGGCCAGCCATCGACTTCCGGAACCTCAATGGGAACAAAATCCGCTCCTGATCAATCCGGCGGGAGTGTCACCCGAATATCCGGCGGCGGGGGTTAAGAGTAGCTATTCTATGAATGGAAATCTCCAGGTGAACAACCCACCCCCGGAAGGACAAAGTATCGGGCCCGTTGATCCGATCGCCCTGGTTGCGGTCAAAACTCCCTCCAAGACGGTCCTGTTTGCCGATATGCTTTATGCGGGTCGGGCCATGAATTACGGCCATGTGGCCTACCGATGCATGAACAATACCAAAGCGACGGTGGTGTTTATCGACGGCCATGCCGAAGCGCGCTCAAAAGACCAGCTCTCCTATGAGACTAATTTCGCGCAGCCGCCTTTGAATTGATCGGGGCATGAAGCGATCCATAGCCACTAACAGCTTTGAATCTCGCCCGGTCCGGGCGCTGAACGGGGTGGTCGTTTCCGAGTTGGGTGCCAGTGAATGGATCGGAGGGCCTGGCAATACATTTTGTCGACAGGAGTTTTTCCTCGCTTCCCTTCCGCGCGCGGCGACTCTTCGGGTGGTGGCTGATCCGCATTCCTATGCGATCACGGACTGGCAAATCCTGCCCTCGAAGTATCCCTATGATAATCAGCTTCTCGGTGGCAGTTTTGTGAAGTACCGCGTCTTCCTCAATGGGGTCCTGGTGGCCGCAGGACCCTTTCGGTCTTTGCAAGATGGTGTCCCGCTTTTGATGGAATGTGAGGTGGCCGCCTGCTTGAGGTGTGGGCCGAATGTGATTGCGGTGCATTCCCGTGGGGAAGCGAGAGGATTTGCTCTTGCTCTGACCATGGAGGACGAAGAGGGAGATTGTTCCACCATCGGTAGCTCGCAGGAGTGGCGTCAGCGTGAGGCCAATACGGTTTATCGTTCTATTTGCTGGGAACGGCCCGGCCTTGACCAGTTTGCCAAGGGGGGGGCCTCTCCTGGAGAGTATCCGGAACACATCGACGGAATCGCCTATCCTCAAGGTTGGAAAGAAGTGGAATTCGACGACTCGAGCTGGTCACACGCCCGTGGGTTTGGCCTTGCGGGGGACGCGTGTGAAATTTCTCGCCCGCCTCGCTACCAATTCACTCGATGTGAGCCGGTTGCGGTGCGCGAACTGGGTCCGGGAAACTATTTGGTGGATTTTGGGCGTCCCGTTTTTGGGGGAATGGAACTCTCCGGTCCGGCGGGTGGCGGAGCCATTGAATTGCGGTTGGCGGAGGAACTTCAGCCCAGCGGCCATGCCCGCTATCAGTTGCGGACGGAAAACTGTTTTCAGGAACTTTGGACTTTTGCTCCCGATTCCGAGCCGCTTTCCCATTTTGGGACCCGCATGTTCCGCTATGCGGAAGTCGTGGGCTGGCATGGTCAGTTCGATGCGGCCCGGATTCAAGCCATCGCTTTGGGGATGCCCTTTGATGAAAGCCGATCAGAGTTTCGTTGTTCAGAGCGTCGGCTCGAGACGGTCTGGAGCCTGTGTAAAAATACCGTCGTCCACACGACCGCCGACGTTTTCACCGACTGCCTCACCCGCGAGCGTCTGGCCTATGAAGGAGACACCTATGTCACAATGTTGACCCACTTTGGCACGGAAGGTTCCCCGGAAATATCGCGTCGAACCTTGGCTTACCTCACCAGCCACCCCACCTGGCCCTGCGAATGGTGGCAGTGTTTTATCCCGCTCTTTCGAGAATACCTTCTTCACAGCGGCGATTATGATTTCGTGGACCAACATTATGCCTTTTTGCGTGATCAGACGACTTTTCACCGGTTGATGGTCGATGGGTTGATTTTGGAATTTCCCCGGGAAATCATCGTGGATTGGCCCGCGCATGAGCGGGATGGCTTTGAGTTTGGGGCGGGAAATGCCATAGGCAATGCCTTTGCATATTGGGACCTGCAATCTTTGTCGGAGGTGGCTGGTTTTCTCGGTCGGGAGGACGAGGCCGAATCCTTTGCCGGGCAGGCGGAGGTTTTGCGGGAGGGATTTAACCGGCGGCTTTACAATGAATCGACCGGTCTCTATGTCGATTCGCTCGGGAGTGCGCACAGCTCTTTTCATGCCAATATGTATGCCCTGCGGTTTGGCCTCGTTCCAGAGGACCGGCGCGACCATTGTCTGAGTTTTATCAAGCAACGCGGGATGGGATGCAGTGTTTTTGGAGCTCAATTCCTTCTGGAAATGTTGTTTATGAATGACGCCCCAGACCATGCGGTGGCCTTAATGACATCGGACGGCGAGCGATCCTGGCTCGAAATGATCCGTCATGGAGCGGTCGCCACGACGGAATCCTGGCTGACGAATCCGAAGCAGAATATGAGCTGGGCGCATCCCTGGGGGAGTTCCCCCGCGAATGTGATCGTGCGGCATCTCTTTGGCCTCCGCCCCACCTCGCCCGGGTGGAAGACATTTGACGAGACCCCATCGCCGGGAGGACTCGAAAGGGGACGCCTGCGCATCACGACCCCACGGGGCCCGATCACATCATCGTTCCTACGGGTTGGAGACGAATATCAAGTGGCCACTGAAACGGACTTTGGTTCGAGCGAGGACGGATCATCGTCCGAAACTATGAGCCGGGAACGGAAGGAAGATCATTCTGTTTGCACGGCAGTCTAAGAAAAAAACTGAGCGCCCAGGAAGATCTCGGCTACAATCCCATGAGTTTCCGCGAGGGGCTGCAGCGGTCGTATCCGATCTGAGCTTCAGGAAAGAACCAAAGAAACTGTATCACGCGGAGGCGCGGAGACGCGGAGAATCAAGGCGTTTAAACCTGACAACCGAAATAGAATCTCCCGCAGAGGCGCAAGACGCAGAGGAGAAGAAGTTACGAAGGAGAACGCCTTCAAGATGAGTGGGCTTTTTGTTGTAAATCTCAGCGTCTCCGCGCCTCCGCGTGAGTTCGGCTTCGCTGCCTTTAGTGTCTTTTTCAACCAATCCTGTTAATCTTGTTAATCCTGTCTAAATTGTTACGGCTAAGAAAAAATCCTCGCCGGAGTTTTGAAGGTTTTGAGTTTTTTTAGGACCGCCTCCGGGGTGGCCACGGCGATGGCTTCCTCGGCTCCGCGCCAGACTTCGAGGTCGGCGCTGCTATTGCCCATATAAGAATATTTGCCGAAACGGGCGAGGAGGGCGTCCCGCTTGCGGTGGCTGGAGAGGCTGATTTTCCCATCACTGCCCATGGCGTGATCAAAAAGCCCGACGTGGGCTGCGATGAGGTCGGCATAAATTTGATCCGAGGCGGTGGCCAAAATGAGAGTCCGTCCGCGCGAACGTTCTTCACGAAGAAAATCCATCACCCCGGAGTGATAGCGGAGGGTGCCGGGATCGAGGGGGACCCGGAGGGCAATCTCGTGTTTGAGCCGGGCCCGACCCCCGGTCAAATACCAGACCACGGCTGGAACGATGGAGAAGGGGTTCTTTCGCAGGAGGTGCAAAATCGTTTTCACCGAAACATCATCGGCTACGAGGGTGCCGTCGAGATCGACTGCGAGAGGGGGCGGGATGGATGGGGCGTCGTGCATGGAAGGTTGGTTAAATTTTTCTAGGTTCACGGAGGTGCCGATCCGTAAATCGCTATTCACATGCGGAGAATATTCTTCAAACCGCCTCCAGAGCGATCCGAGCGAGAAAGCCCGAGCGAGATTCCCCGGAATTCGCGGCAGCGGCATCAATACGGCGAACCACGCGTTCCGGGAGAGAGATATTTAACCTGCGGGCGCGACCCGAGAGAGAAGCCAAATCGACAGAGACAACCGCCCAGGTGCGACCCGCAAACTCCCGTCGGCCGGCAAAAGCCGCCACCCCGCGAGGTTTAGGCACTGGCAACCCGGCATCCAAGAGGCCTTCCAGATGAAAAGCAACCGCCTCACGGGCATTCATCAGGGCATCGTCCAGGGAATCACCGGCAGAAAAACACCCCGGCAAGTCCGGCACCTCCACCCCGAAAGCCCGGCCCGATTCCTCTTCAATAGCGATGGCATAATTCATAATTTTCGGTTCTCAATACCTGCCGAGCGAAGGATGGCGCGAGCCGTCCCCTTCGGTAGATCTTTCTTTGGGTGCGGCACAGTGACAACTCCCGGAATTTCAGAATGTTTAAATTGATGATGGTACCCCCTCGTTCGATTCAACTCCCACCCCGCAGCCTTCAAGAGACGAATCAATTCCCGGCTACTCATTCTTAAGTAAACCTACACACGAATGGGATGGCGTCAAGAATGCCATTCTTTGCACCTCGCGCCGGGCGAATCTCCGAAAGTTGCAAAGTGCGGAACGCGAGACGAGCACTGACGAAAAATGTTCCATTTTGAAAGCCTGGCCGTTGCTGCGCATCCGTTGCAGCCGCTACGTCGTAGAGGAACGCGGAACGCGGTTCTTTTGCAACCAATGCGGAATTTGCACATAGGCACGGACTGACGCCTTCCGCACCCGGGGCTGGCAGTGGAACTACCAAATCACCCGCAGGTCTGGATATTCGCTGATGTGGGCGTCGGGAGTGGCGATCGATAGGTCGGCAAGCTGAGCGGTGGCGATGAGAAAACGATCACAGGGGTCACGATGGATGGGGGGGAGTTCGGTCGAACGTCCGGCCAGCGCCGCATCAACCGGAAGCAAGCGAATCCCTCGACGAGCGCATACTTCACGGACCCATTCCCCGACCGGGAGAGGCAGATGAATTTGGCCCCTCCGTACCTTCAGTCCGAGTTCAAAAGCACTGATGGCGGATGCGTGGAGCACGACATCGCGATTTTGCATGGCTTCCCTCGCAGACACCGAAATCCGCTTCGGATCACATTCCAGCCAGAAGAGGACGCAGGTATCGAGCAGGATCATCGTACGTCGTCCGGCCAATCCGCCTCGGACACTTCGGCTATGGGATCAAAATCAGGGCTGATGGCAAGGGGCTGCAGGTCCTGATGGGGGGGGAGAAACGCCTTGCCTGCCCTCGCGATAGCGCGAAGTTCCGCCACCGGCTTCCGGTTGCGACAGATCACAACGGTTTCCCCCCTGTCTTCCACCGCCTGAATAAGAGCGGAAAGCCGCGTCTTTGCCTCATGAGTATTCACCTGAATCATGGACTAAGGTTAGTTTAGCTCATCAAGAGATGTCAATCTCCGACCGGAAATATCGACGATGCGCCAGATCCGTCGGCGAACGAGGGCCATTCGGGTTAGGGATTTCGACGTGGCGTGACGGTTCGGGGACATTGCACATCGCCCCTGCGAAGCGGCATTGCCGAATCCAATGCGGAATTTGCACATAGGCATGGACTGAAACCTTCGCTGGATGGTTGGTTAAAGAAATACACCGGGATCTAGTTTGAAGTGTTCGCCCAGGACCCGAGCATGATCGGCGGTGATGCGGCGCTCTCCGGTCAAGATCTTGGTTCCCAGGCTGCGGTCACTACCCAGGATGCGGGCCAGAGCTGCCGCGCTCATCTCATGTTCCTCCATGATCCCCTTGAGCATCTCCAACCCGGAGACGGCCGGTTGATAGGGATCGGTGGCCTCATTGTAGTCCTCCATAAAATCGGTCAGGACCTCGAAATAGTCTTTCTGATCCTCGGTCATGGAATCTTCGTAGCCAGCCATGTTGTTGGCGACGGCTTCAGCGGCGGCATACTCACGAGTGGAGTGAATGGGCCGGGGGAGATAATGGCCACAGAGTCCGGGATAATCGCAGGGCAGATCAGCGAAGACGATGTCTTTCGTTTTGCGGGTATCGGTTTTCATAATTGGGCTTTCCATCGGTTTTTGGAATATTCGGTATGAGTCATGAAACGCAAGGTGTAGAGACGGGCCCGATCGAAGTGCGCCGCTACGATCAGGCGGAAATCGTTGCGGGCGATGTTGAAAATTAGCACGGTTCGATGGCTGGCAACCCTCACTTGGTCCGCACTGGGACAGACCAATCGCACATCAGCAAAGCTTTGCCAGTGTGCCTTGCGGGCCATGGCCAGCCAGCGATTGAGAGATGCGGCGGCTGATGCGTGATCGGTTGCCCATTGCCGGACTTGTTTCGCTTTGATCACGCGCATAAGGACAAAATGTCATCAATGTGACAAAATGTCAACATTAGGCATCCTGATTCCAAGGGAATCGGGATGAGCCGTTGTTGGAGTCCCGCCTTTAGGCGGCCGCTGTGGCGAACCGGCTAAAGGCGGGACTCCAACGCCTCCCGTGTCTCACGCAATTTCCCGATCACAAGCTCGCCTCCTCAGGCGCATCAGGATGTCTGAGCTTCTCGTTTCACCGGGAGGGCGAGACTCCTGCCGAGCCGTGACTTCAATCGGCCACAATGCGAACGACCAACGAGTCTCCATTGAGCGAAGATCTTCTGAGCAAAAAGAGTCGGCTTGGCGGGAGCCTCGCCCTCCCCCGGAAGCGACCGCTGTCACTCATTTCAGACGTAACTCGCTTCCTTTGCGCTTTTTTGCGGCTATCTCAATCACCGTTTTCGACGGAAAGTTGGTATGGCAAAGCAGGCGATCATAAGACTCCAGGTGAGGACCGAAAGGATGGCTCCGAGGCGGAATCCGCGAGGCCGGTATTCCATCGTGAAGACGTGATGCCCCTTGCTGAGCGGAATGGCGCGGAGGGCATGATTAGCCGGGAGCAATGAATATTCTTTCTGCGCGCTGTCGGGTCGAGCGGTGACCTGCCAGTCCGGAGAATAGGAATCCGGGATCACGAGGAGGGCGGCGCGATCGGTTTCGACGTCCAGGGTCCAGTGATCGGTGGAGGAATCGAGAACGCGAATGGTGCCGTCCGGCGTTCCGGGATCGGGTTTCGGATTGGGCTCTTCCTCAAGGAGAACCTTTGTCTTTAAATCAAAGCCCGGGTTGCGGAGGGCCTCCAGCAAATTAGAGGCCTCGGGAATCACTTGATAGTCGCTGACGAGGAAAAAGTGCGGGAAGGGATCCGGAAACGGCTTGATCGTGATTTGATTGTTCTCGCCGGGAAGGAATGCCCATTGGCAGCGGAGCATGGCCAAAATCGGGTGAAAGGTGCTGAAGGGGAGGTATTGAGAGGCCTGGGCGGGATTTCCTCCCTGGGTCACCGTTAGCAATTCGGCATACCGTTTGAGTACGGACGGATCGTATCCCCATACGTTTCCCTTACGAAGAAGCATGGAGGAGTCGGGATTGACGGTGTTGAGGACTCGATAGTCGCCGGGGTGAGCCTCCAAATACTCAGCCACGGGCTGATAGGTGAACTGGGCGAGGGGAAATGTGGCGACCGTACTCCCGGCAAAAACGGCGATCTCCAGAATGGCAGCGCCACCGAGAACGGGTGCAAGCTTTCGCCAGCGGCGGGACGCCAGCCAAAGGAGGCCAAAGCCGATCCAGAGACTGCCGGCCAGAATCAAGGATTGCCGGGTGGCTTCGTTCAGGGAGGAGAGAAATTTTGGAAGGGAAAGGACCTCGGGATTGAGGTAGCTCTCCTTGGTGGCGAGGATGGCTGCGATCAGATGACGCAGGCCATCGGGACCGGATCGGCTCAGCCAGAACGATGTGCCCAACAGCCCGAACCCCAAGACGAGCGCGGTGATCCCGAGGGCGCGGGTGGGTTTGTCTCCGCTTAAAAGGCGATCCATCCCCAGACCGGCAAAAAGAGCGAGAAAAAGTCCGGCAAAGAACAGGAATTTGGACGAACCGCGGAAGGACCCGAACCCCGGCAGCCAATCGTAGAGAAGGTGGTGGAGAGGCGTATGGGTTCCCAGGGCGAGAATCAAGGCCACGAGAACAAGGATTCCCAGCCGGATGTTGGGAGCTTTATTTTTGGAGTTCCATGCGCCAAAAGCCGCAAGGAGAAGACCACCCACGCCAAGATAAAAACTCATCTCCCAGAGATAGCACCGGCCCCAATAGGGAATTTCTCCATGACCTCCAAAAATCCACGGCGCGAGGAGGGTGAGGAAGTTTTCCGGGGGAAAAGAAAACATGGCGGCGAATTCATAATTCACTCCGCCACTCCGGACCGATTCTTGCGCGGCGGCCAAGCCGGGAAGAAACTGGGCGGCCGCGAGCAGGGCGGCAAGGGGATAAATGGCCAGCAGACCCACAGCAGCCTGCGGCCATCGGGAGGTACCCGGCAGATGGATGAGGGCATAAGCGCCGGCGATGATGGCGGTGAAATAAACATATTGCGGATGTCCGGCGTAGATTTGCAGGGCGGCCGCCGCGGCAGACAGGCAGATCCAGCCGAGGTGGCGTTGTGCGATCCAGCGATCAATGCCCCAGAAGACCATGGGCACCCAGGCCATGGCGCAGACATTGGAAAGATGTCCGGCATAAATATGGAGGAAAAAAGTGCCGCTGAACATGGCCAGCGCCCCGGACACCCAGGCAGCGGCAGGTCGAAGTCCCCGCCCGATCGCCCATCCATAAGTCAGCGCCCCCAAGAGGAAAACATGGAGCCCAAACGACCAGTTGATGGCGGTCGCCAGGGGCAGGACGAGAAAAATGAGGTTGGGAGGATAGAGGAGCGCGGATTGAAAGTCCCCCAGGAACGGAACGCCGCCGTAGATGTAAGGGTTCCAAAAGGGAATGTGGCCTTGAGCTATTTCGTCAAATCCAAAGGCTCGGGAGAAGAGAAACTGGGAGGCAACATCTGCTGACGGGGAGGAGAGAACCGTCGTGGTGGAAAGCAATGGTCCCCCAATCACCAGGGCGGCCGTGACCGCGAGAAGCAAAAGCCATCGCAGGTGGTTGGTCATGGACGGAAAAAGCCGCGAAGGTCGTTTTGGCGGGACAATGGCCATGAGAGTTCCTTACCCAAAACTGCTCGGACACACACTCATTTTTGGCTCTGGAAGAGCAAAAGCCGCGAGTAAGGATTGGGAATGAACGAGGGAGCCCAGAAAAATCAAGCTTTGGTCGGGAGCTCCTCCTCGATGGAGAATCGAGAACGAAAAACGCGCAATTCCGAAAACCCTGCGCGGAATGGAAGCCGCGGGAGCTGCGGACATAGCCTGCCACAGGTAGCCCGAAGGGTCCTGAAGCCGGGAGCGAAAGGAGCAACCGCATCCTGTTAGAGGGTCACAAAATGTTTGAAAGCCTGGCCGTTGCTTCGCATCCGTTGCAGGGTCGGGAGACACCCGGAACAGAGTGGATCGGCGGCTGGCCTCAGATGATCCACATCTTGCGGTGCCGCTGTTACACGGATCGCGAGACAGGCCAGAATGTAGAGGAACTCGGAACGAGTTTCTTGGGTCGTGTGCGGACGGGCGGATTGGAGTGAAGACTTGCTCAAACGAAAAATTTCCTCACAAATCATTCGGACAATTTTCAAAACACAAGTGTGATCCAATTGTTCCGCCACAACCTCGGACGCGGATCGCGTTATTTGCCGAGTGCTTTCAGAAAAAGCTCCCACTGACCGGGAATGCCATCGTCAGGGTGATCCAGGAAGCCAATCTCGACAATTTTGAAGCCCGGGAGGATCTCTGCGATAATTCCATCAGCTTTAGCGAGGAGAGGGGCGGTCGTTTGCGATCTGAGCTTTGGGTAAATTCCCTATAAGGTATTGCGGGAAAATTCGAAAGCGGCGTTCTCCGGGCAGCCGCTCTGTTTGTGTTGTTAACGTTGTGGTGCTCGCCGACACGATCGAGGAAGCTTTGGCGTCTTCTGCTGATTGGAATGCAGTGGCAAAAAACTGTGTGATCAAAGGTGGTGCCAAAATGCGGCGAATCTTGTCCGTGGTCAAATAGCCGCGCCTGCGATGTTCGTCAGCTCTTGTCCAGAGGTTTTATGCGATGGAATATGAAAATACCATCAGACTGTGGGTTGAAGTCCTTGATTGGCGTAAAACTACGCCAGAACAACTCAGGGCGATAGAGGTCTTTCCAAAATACATGCAAATTCGCTGCTTCGGTGTAAACAAGGCCCTGCTTTCTCCAAGTTTTCATGAGTGCCCTGAGCTGTGTCGAAACCGGTCCAAAGGCAATAAGGTAATCGGGCGGAACGACACCCTTGAAGTGAATTGGGGGCAGATTTTTGAATTGCTCTCTCGGGGGGTTATCCAGCTGCCATGCGTATATTGCGTGGGGCGCGCTAAACATGAGCGGATACATCATGTATTCAGGGACCACCCAGATGGTTTCACCGTTCCGCACATTCTTTTTTATCCAGTCGGATGCCGCAGTGTAGGGTTCCGGGTTGGGGTGCACCAGCTCTTTAGCGAAAAGGACGGGTGTTGATCTGAATTTTTCGAGGAGGAGGCCTCCATTCGTGAGATTCGTTCCGAAAATCAGAACCGCCATTGCTCCTGACATGAGATTTGACTTTCCGGCAAGCCAGTCAATGGACAGGGCCGCGATCAGAATGCCAACAGGAATAATTCCAGCCAGGTAACGGACATCGGCCTGTGTCGCGTCCGCCAAAGGTTGAGGGGATACAAGGGAGGTAAGAATCACGTAGAAAAATAGAAAAATACCAAGCCGCAAAATTGCGGGTTTGCCAAAGCGCCAGGCAGCAAAAGTTGCAATCGCCAGAAAAACAATACTGCAAAATTCATTCGCGTTCATATCCCTAATGTTCCACCAAATGAGGGACAAGTGCTGGAATGGAGTATTGGGAGTGGCGACCTCGCTGTATATTGTTCCGAAGGGGTTCCAAATAATAAATACCGGAACGATAATCGCCGCCTGCGTTAGGACTGCACCAACGACATCAGAAACCGAAAGTTTTCGCTGCTTTCTGCCAAAAATGAAATAGTCGAGTGCGAAACATGCTCCGAGAATAAAATAGGCGAGATAAAAGAATCCATACAGCAATCCCATGAGCACAGAAATTAGTATCAAATGCCCTTTTCCTTGGAGATAGCGCGAATAGGCGATTCCGCATAGAATCGTCAGGAGTACCACAAACGCATAGTAGCGACTTTGGCGACAATAGAGCAAAAGAGACACATTGCAGAGCCATCCGGCCGAAACCAAAAGGGAAACTCTTAGACTAGCTCCTTCCATCCGAATCCAGATAATGAGAAGAATAAAAGATGCCAGACCGGCCAGTGCGAATGGGAGGCGGGCTGCAAATGCGCTGTTGGGAAAGAATCCGAGAAGGACTGCGGCCACATAGGGTGCGAACGGCGGCGCTAGCCGGTCTTTCATATTCCGCAGATGCTTGCCATTTTGATAGGCGATAAGGTTTTTCCCCACCATTGCGGAGGTATCGCCCGTCTGAGTAATGGCTAGGGCAGGAAGCGCGGTCATGGCTTCGTCATCCCAAAGGCTGTAGTCACCAAGACGGAAAAAAAGCAGAACGGCGAGCAACGCCGTAACGGGTATCAGCCACTTTGCGTCCCTGCCAGCGACTGCCCTAAAATCCCACTTGGAATCGCTTGTCCGTGACTTTTTCATCGGACTAAGACTTTTGGTCAGCACGCATCGAAATCATTTCATCAATCATTGACTCTGCTGATGGTTTGGGATTCAGACCCAATTCACGAAGTTTAGTGATGTCGGCGCAAAGATGAGCGGTTCCAGTGTCCAAGGCACGAATTTCCACATCTTGGCGTCCAAGCTGGTTTTTGATGTGGTGCGCGAGGTCTAGCAACTTCACTGCGCTGCCGTTGCCTATATTTATTGTTCCGCAATATTGTTTCTCAAACAAAAATCGGATTGTATTGGAAATTTGGGCTGCTTTCGAAAAATCTCTTGTGCCATGCAAGCCGGGAATTTCCAGAACGGCTGCGTCTGGTGCCATGCTAATTTTTGAAATCAAACTTGGAATAAAGTAGGATTCCGGTTGGAGAGGCGATGAGTAACTAAAAATTCTGCCAATGCAGACGGGAACGCCGTATTTAGTCTCGTAGATTCTCCCCCATGTTTCTGCTTGCAGCTTGGTTTCGCCGTACAGGCTGACGGGGACTAAAGGTGAGTCTTCGGACAAATGGCCCTGCGCGGTCGCGTAGACATGGGAAGTGGAGCCGACAAAGACCCAGGGTCGAGATGTGCCTTTGGGAATGAGTCGAACGGCTTCAAGAATGTTGCAGGTTCCGGCTACGTTGGTTTGAAATGCCGCATGAGGCTGCTGTTCCACTTTCCGAGTTGGAACCATTGCCGCACAGTGAATGAGGGCATTGAGAGGTCCGGCGGCTTGTACCCAATCCATGACCTCCGATAAATTCCGGATGTCTCCGGGAAAAGATATCCATTCGGCCTCCGACCATGTGGTCTGAAGACTGCGGGCCAGGACTCCCCGGCCCCCGGTGATTCCAATTCGCACCTCACTCATAGAAAAGGATAGGACATCAGGATATTGGCAATGCGGTTGGCAATCCCATCCGATATGGGTTTGGTATGAATGCCAATGAAGAATGCGCGTTGATGGATTTCTTCGGCGCCAGGGAAGTCCTCTGGGTTACAGTTCATTCCTAGCAGTCTCAATGCGGGTTGGCGGATAAAGTTTCCGCTGACAATGGGACGATTCTCGACGCCTTGTGCAGAAAGGTGTTTCAGATATGGTTGGTATTGGTCGGCATGCTCTGGGGCAAGGAAACACACGAAACCAAACCAAGCGGGATCAAGTCCAGGGGTGGGCTGAAGGAAGGACAGTTGATCTTTCCAAGCGGGATGAGTTGTAAGTGCATTGATCAGTTGATCGCGGTTCCGAATCCGGGTCAGATTCATTTCCTCGATCCGCTCAAGTTGGCAGTTTCCCATCGCGGCCTGCAACTCGAGTGGGCGCAAGTTGTATCCTGTATTAACGAAAAGAAATCGGGGGTCGATATCGCTGTGTTCTTTCTCTATTTCTGTTCGATTGGACAACGGGCGTGACCAACCGTGGCTGCGAAGACATTTCAGGAGATCGAGGTCCTCCTGCGTGTGGCAAACGACCATGCCGCCTTCTCCGGTTGTTATATGGTGGGAGTAGTAAAATGAGTAACAGCCAAAGTCTCCAAATCCCCCAAGCAAGTGTCCGCCAAATCGGCTCCCCAAAGACTCGCAGGTGTCCTCGATCCAGAGGAGATTGTGTTCTCTGACCAAGAGCTTGAGTTCCGCCATCGGTGCTGAATTTCCTAGAATATGAATAGCCATCAACGCCCGTGTTTTGGGCGTAATCTTCCTCTTCATGTCGGTCGGATCAATGTTGAGCGTCGCGGGGTCAACGTCGACAAAAACAGGCTTGATGCCATGTTGTACCCAAGGCCAAATCGAAGTTGACCAGGCGACTGCGGGAATCAACACTTCGTCTCCGGGCACCAATCTTTGTTGCCGAGCGGAATTATTGACGGCGGCCACCGCCAGCAGATTCGCAGAAGACCCGGAGTTTACCATGACCGCATGTTCCGCGCCAACGTATTCAGCAAATCGGGCCTCGAACGCTACCACCCGGCTCGACATTGTAATTTGACCGTCTAGCAGTGTGTCAATTGCGGCAATGATTTCGCGGTCGTCAAAACTCTGGGATATCAGGGGAAAAAAGGATTCGTTGGGGGGGGGGCTTTGGTTTCGCCGATTCCACTCCCTCTGAATTGATGTGATCCAGTTGTTCATTGGGGTGCAGTCAGGCGACGCTTGAGTAGATAGATTCTGCCAAGACCGATCAGGGCGCTTCGAATTTCGCGAACGCTCACCGAGCTTTCGCCTCTCACACGATTGGTGAATATTGTGGGCGTCTCGCCAACACGAAATCCTCGATAGGCGAGATTGACCAAGATTTCGCTCAAGGCAATAAATCCACTGCCCAATTTTCCACAGTGTTTGAGAATATTCTCAGCCGCAACGCGGGAATAGACCCGGTACCCATTTGTATAGTCAGAGATGGGTACACGCAGGAGGAACCGGGCAAGGTGGTTTGAGGCGATTGAAAAAGTCCGACGTCCCAGCGACCATTTGTGAATCTCGCTTTCGGGGAGATATCGGCTTGCGACTAAAAGATCCAATTGGCGCTCGCTGGCTTCCTTTAATAGTGGACAAATTTGCGAAGGCGGATGGGAGAAATCTGCGTCCATTTCGATGATGCGATCACAATCCAGTCCGAGGAGTGTTTTCATTCCCTCCAGAACAGCAGAACCGCGTCCTCCTTTTGCAGTGCGATGAATGATGGTGACGTTGGGGTGGCCATACTCTTTCACCACGTTGACCGTATCATAGTCAGGAGAGTCGTCCACGACGACAATTTTCGCGGCCGGAACCTGCTTTTGGATTTCCTTCAAGAGCATTTCGATGTTGCTCGCTTCCAAAAACGCGGGAATGACCACTCCTGTGGTTAAAGAAAGACTGGTGGGCGGGGTGTCTGACATGAATTTGGTCTGAACGAAAACCATCCTTTAGCATGATTTCGATAGGCAAGGCGTATGCCGATAAGACGTCATAGTAATAGTGTTTTGCTTTAGGAATCCTACAAAGGTCGCATCTCTAACTCAAGGCGGAATGCGTGCGTTCCCGAATCAGCGGAAAATCCGTGCAGGAGTCTTCATTTTTCGGGTTATGCGGGCAGATCCTGTCGCCAACGCAGGCCTTCGATCTGACTAAAATGGGTGCAGAAAGGGGTCAGTCATGAATGGCGCTAACTTAAGGCCACTTTGGGTCGACGGGAATTGTATCGCCCCTTCAGGGCTGAACGCTTTAACTAACTGGTTCCCAGGGCGTTGCCCAGGGCTGTAGCATTTCGCCCCTTTGGGGCGGACCGGCTTAAGTTAGCGCCATTCGGGTCAGTCATTTATTGTAGCGCCATTCGTAGCCATTCGGGTCAGTCATTTATTATTGTCGTAGCCATTCGGGTCAGTCATTTATTATTGTATTCAGAAGAATAGACGTGTATTTCGAAGGAATGCCAAGGCAGGTGAGGATTGAGTTTGCAGGAGCG
>Ga0209390_10000603_pt1 | contig 71819 bp, 68 predicted proteins | sample BON01_FD_187212 | JGI IMG/M metagenome (GOLD analysis project Ga0209390, IMG submission 187212) | Freshwater microbial communities from Lake Bonney liftoff mats and glacier meltwater in Antarctica - BON-01 (SPAdes) (version 2) | ecosystem: Environmental > Aquatic > Freshwater > Ice > Glacier...
AATGCATCAACAGAATAAAGTAATAATGCGAACCTATAAAAGAAAAAACACTTGCAAGAATGTTCTTACAAGTGTTTAATTAAGTATTATTGTCTAATAATCTGTATCGTTTATTCAGGACGGGACATTAGTTTAATTAAAAAAATCTCACTCTTTTAGTGAGGTTTTTTTATTCCCCATAATAGGTTACAAAATTTCTTGGCGTTTCGTAAAGCGTAACAGAAATTTCTAAAGAGGTTCTAATTTTTACTCGCAGTTTGTTATAAATAACAACAGCAACATTTTCTACAGTAGGATTCAATGTTTTAAATTCTTCTACTTGAATATTTAAGTTTTTATGGTCAAAAACATCTTCAATTTCGGTTTTAATCAATTCACGTAAAACAGATAAATCCATTACAAAACCAGTAATCGGATCAATTTCTCCAGTAACAGAAACCGTTAATTCGTAATTATGCCCGTGATAATGTGGGTTACTACATTTACCAAAAACTTCAGCGTTTTTTTCATCAGACCACTCTGGATTGAACAATCTATGTGCTGCGTTAAAATGTGCTTTTCTATGTGCGGTAATTCTAGGCATTTACTATTCTCGAATAATATTCATTAAAAATAATTTTAAACCATTCTGTATAAATTGTAGGATTCTTTTCCATATCAACCTTTACTTCTTCCAATCGCATCCATTTAAACGCTTCCACTTCTTCTCTGTTGATAATTGGATTCTTAGTATAGCTTCCAACCATCACATGGTCTAATTCATGTTCCGTTAAGCCGTTATCAAAAGGCGCTTTGTAAATAAACGAAAATACTTCTTCCAAATCGCAAGTAAAACCCATTTCTTCTTGTAATCTGCGTTTTCCTGCTTCTAAAGATGTTTCTCCGTTACGTTGGTGAGAACAACAGGTATTGGTCCATAATAAAGGAGAATGGTATTTATCTGCGGCTCTTTGCTGCAATAATAACTCGCCTTTATCATTAAATGTAAACACAGAAAAGGCTCTGTGTAACAACCCTTTTTCGTGTGCTTCCATTTTAGGCATTAACCCAATTTGGTTGTCGTTTTCATCCACTAAAACTACTTGCTCTTCTACCATAAAACAAATGTAGCAAAATCAATTATCTTTGCAATTAATAAACAAGTCATTTTAAAAATGAAACTATCAAAATTATATATTACTATACTAATGTTCACAGCATTTATAAATTGTGATGAAAAAAAAGAAGAACAACCAATTGTCCCTCAAATAAAAAAAGAAAGTACAACTGTTAAAAAAATAGAAAAAAGTTGGGACAGCTTAAAAAAACACAATGTAGAAGCTTTTTTTACAGAATACGAGAAGAAAAACAAAGAAACCAATGTAATTATTAAAACAAATTACGGCAATATTACGTTGCGTTTATATGAAGACACACCAATTCATAGAGCCAACTTTATTTTCTTAACCAAAATTGGATATTTCAATACAACTGTTTTTTATAGAGTTGCAAAAAATTTTGTGATTCAAGGTGGAAATTCAGATGAATATTACACAATGACACAACGCTATAAATACGGAAACTATTTACTAAAACCAGAATTTAGAGCCAACAGAAAACACAAATATGGTGCGTTAGCTGCAGCTAGAGATTGGGAAAACAATCCTGATAAATTATCGAGTCCGTTTGAGTTTTACATGGTGCAAAACAAAAAAGGTGCACATCATTTAAATAATGAACATACTGTTTTTGGTGAAGTAATTTCAGGTTTTTCTACTATGGAAAAAATTTCTAACGTAAAAGTAGGCGTAGATGAATGGCCTAAAGTAAATATTAAAATGACTGTAGAAGTTATTGAGTAAAAAGAAGTGGTTCGTGGAGTTTAAAAGAATCAAACTAAACAAACTTTACTACTCTGTAACTTTGCCGCTTTGAGACTTAACTCATCAGCAACTAATTTACCTCTTCCAACTTAAACTTCACAGATTTAAGTTGATTTTTACCATCTATAGAAACGGTCCAAACAAAGTACGCAACACCATCTAAAATTTCTAGTTGAGGTACTCCAGTACTTCTTGCTGAATTAATTTCTGAAACGGTAATTGCTTTAGAAACCGTTCCGTTTTTAGTTACTTTTTTACAACGTAAATAAGTGCCTTTCTCATCAGATTCCATATAACTTACCAAGAGTTCTTCTGAGTTTATAAAAGCAGCATCTACTCTACCCAACGCATCAATATCATTCAAGATTATTGGTTTCTCAAAATAATCTGTATCTGATAAAAAAGAAACTTTTACCTTTGGAGTCTCCTCTGCTACAGTAAACCAAGCTACTGCTGTATTTTTTTTATTTGAAACAATTTTCGGTCCATTTACTGGACAACCGTTTATCTCCCAATTGTCATTAAAAACTGGTTTTGGTGTAGACCAAACTGAATCCTTTTTTTGAGAAAAATAAATATCTCTAATTTCGAGCTTGCTTCGATCTCTAAAAACAATTATGGGTCCGTTTTTAGTCATTGCAATTGATGTTTGACAACAATCACACGTTCTACCATCTAACTGAGTTTCGTTAAAAATGATTCCATCGCTAGAAACTTCTGCAACTCTTATAGTCATCGCTTTATGATGGCTTTCTTTCATTTCCATCACCGTATTTCTACCATCTAACCACGTAATTAAAAAACCATCTTTTTCATTCGGAATTATACTTACAAAGCCATGTTCTGCTTTCATTCCGTCTGTATTCAATAAAAAATTCTCTTTGATGATTTCTCCATTCAATTTTCGAAGATTCAGAACTACATCATAAGTGTATGTTCCTGAAGCTGATTTTTGTAAGTGACTTGTTAATAAAACATCACCATTGGTTGCATTTGCTGGAAAATCTGCCCAGTTTACAAACCAATCGTTTCCAGAAGTAACGGTAGTTGGTTTTTTCCAAGCATCATTTTCTAGCTGACTATACAACAAGGTTGCTTCTTTTCCTCTAATAGAATTCACCCAAGAAAGTGCTAACTTTCCGTCTTGCGCTACTAAGTTTGGTTCTGCATTATTAATTCCAAATTCAAAAGGAATCTCCGTAATTACCAACTCTTTTTTTGAGCAACTTGCAAGCGCTACTACTAAAATTAATAGACTTAATTTTTTCATTTTATGTTTTTTAATTTATGTATCATTTTTTCTGAATTCCATTCCACAGCTCCAATAATTTTATCTACTTTTTCTCCTTTTTCATTATAAACAAAAGTAGTTGGTAAGGCATAAATACCTAATAAACTTGTTGGTTTTGTAGATTTCAAAAAAGTAAAATCGTACGTTGTTTCCTTTTTAAATTCTGAAATCTGAGCTTGAGATTCATCAGAAATCAATAGAAAAATATAGTTGTCTTTTGTCAATATTTTTTGCGCTTCTAATAAATCTGGCATTTCTTTTTTGCAAGGCGCACACCAAGTTGCCCAAAAATTAATCAACACCTTTTTTCCAACAAACACAGACATATCTACAGATTCTCCATTTAAGTCTACAATATTAGAAATGTTATCTAGTGTTTCTATCTTTTTTTGAGTTGTGCTTTTACCAGATTCTTTACACCCAATAAACAATACAAAAACAACAACAAATACTACTTTTTTCATGGTTACAATTTACATACAAAAAAATAAATTACATGCTGTTTTATAATTTAATATTTACTGTATTTTATCAATCTGAGTTTTAAAAAATTATAGAATTAAACGTACATTTGCACCTCAATTTTTGTAGATGAGTTTATTAAAAGAAATACAGCGTAGAAGAACATTTGGTATCATTTCGCATCCAGATGCAGGGAAAACAACACTAACAGAAAAGCTATTACTTTTTGGTGGTGCAATACAAGAAGCTGGCGCTGTAAAAAACAATAAAATCAAAAAAGGAGCAACTTCAGATTTTATGGAAATTGAACGTCAACGTGGAATTTCGGTGGCTACTTCTGTATTGGCTTTTATTTACAAAGACAAAAAAATAAACATTCTAGATACTCCTGGACATAAAGATTTTGCCGAAGATACATTTAGAACATTAACTGCTGTAGATAGTGTTATTGTTGTGATTGATGTTGCAAAAGGTGTAGAACCTCAAACAGAAAAACTAGTTGAAGTTTGTAGAATGCGAAATATTCCTATGTTAGTTTTCATCAACAAGTTAGATAGAGAAGGTAAAGATGCTTTTGATTTATTAGATGAAGTAGAACAAAAATTAGGATTGAGAGTTACACCTATGAGTTTTCCTATCGGAATGGGTTACGACTTTAAAGGAATTTATAATATTTGGGAAAAGAAAATTAATTTATTTTCTGGTGATAACAAAACAAAAATTACAAAAGGAATTGAATTTGACAATGTCTCAAATCCGAAACTAGATACAATTATTGGAGAAAAAGCTGCTAAAATACTTCGTGAAGAGTTAGAATTAATCGATGAAGTCTATCCTAAGTTTGACCAAAATGAATATCTAAGCGGTTTGCTTCAGCCTGTATTTTTTGGATCGGCATTAAATAATTTTGGAGTAAAAGAATTGTTAGATGCTTTTATTGAAATTGCTCCTACTCCACAGCCTAAAAAAGCTGAAGAACGCTTGGTAGATTCTAAAGAAGAAAGTTTAACCGGGTTTGTATTTAAAATTCACGCCAACATGGATCCAAAGCATAGAGACAGATTAGCTTTTGTAAAAATTGTTTCTGGTGTTTTTAAAAGAAATGCGCCTTATTTACATGTTCGAAGTGGTAAAAAAGTCAAATTTTCTAGTCCAAATGCCTTTTTTGCAGAAAAAAAAGAAATTATAGAAGAATCGTATCCAGGAGATATTGTTGGTTTACACGATACTGGAAATTTTAAAATTGGGGATACACTAACAGAAGGTGAAATATTAAATTTTAAAGGAATTCCGAGTTTTTCTCCAGAACATTTCCGTTATGTAAACAATGCAGATCCGATGAAAGCAAAACAATTATCCAAAGGGTTAGATCAATTAATGGATGAAGGTGTTGCTCAGTTATTTACGTTAGATATGAACGGAAGAAAAGTTATAGGAACTGTTGGAGCGCTACAATACGAAGTTATACAATACAGGTTAGAACACGAATACGGAGCAACATGTACTTACGAAAATTTACAAGTACACAAAGCATGTTGGGTAGAACCAGAAGATCCTAAAAATGAAGAATTCAAAGAATTTAAACGTGTGAAACAGCGGTATTTAGCAAAAGACAAACAGGGTCAATTGGTGTTTTTAGCAGATTCTGCTTTTACAATTCAAATGACTCAGAGTAAATATCCTTCAGTAAAATTACATTTTGTAAGCGAATACAAGTAAGAAGATGGTAGAGGTAAGAAGCAAGAAGCAAAACGTCATTGCTAATAAAATAAAGCAATCTGCTAATAGATTGAGACTGCTTCGTGGAACCTATATTGAGCGAAGTCGAAATGCTTATAATGACACTATCTTTGTTCTTTGTTCTTTTCTCTCTTCTCTTTTCTCTTTTTTATACTTCATCTTTCTCACAAGAAAAAATTGCAACTTTAAAAGGAACAGAATTAAAGAACTCCATTCTGTTAAACTTTATTCCTATCCAAATGCCTACAGATTTTGACCCAAGATTAAAATCTACCATGGGAATGATGGGTTTACACTATAAAGTTCCTATCAATAATTGGTTATATGGCGGTGTTGGAATGTCTGCTGCAATTACTGGCGATCAAGGCGGTTTATTTACATTAGGAGCAGAAGTAGGAGTTCATAAAAAATTAGTTGCTGATTTCTACTTAGATGCCAATTTCCATTTCGGAGGCGAAGGCGGATATCGGTATTTAATTAATGATGGTGCTTTTATAAATACAAATATTGGAATTAGCTACAAACAGAGAAAATACAATCTAGGAATTCAATACAGTCATGTAAATTTTTATACTGGAGAAATTAAAAGCAATTCGGTTTCTTTTTTTATAGAAATTCCAAGTAAATTACGTTTTACAGAGTATAAAAATGCACAAAAAGAATTTATAGCATCAAATTTATCTGAACCTAATTTCTGGAAAAAACCAGTGGTGAAAAATGTACAGCAAGTTCGTTTTGATTTCTTTAAACCATTCGGAAATTCTAGAAAAGACGACACAAATAATCAAGAACCTTTAACAGAAACATTGTATGTTTTAGGTTTTGAATATCAAAAATACATTAGCAATAACACCTTTTTATTTACACATGTAGACGCTATCTATAAAGGGTTACGTGCTGGGTTTATGGATTTATTTTTTGGCGCTGGATATCACCCATATCAAACAGAAAAAATAAATCTATTTACTAAAATAGGAATTGGAGCTGCTGGTGGTAGAATTGCTCCTGAAGGCGGATTGATGATGTATCCAAGTGCAGGAATTGATGTAAAAATTTCTGAAAAACTAGCTGTAAGCTCTCATTTGGGATATTATAGAGCAATTGCTGGAAATTTAGAAGCATATACGTATGGAGTTGGTATAAAATACTACGGATTTAATGGCGGAACTGAAAATTATAATTTATTTAGAACCCAAGGAATTAGAATTGGATTTCAAAACCAAACGTATTTAGATATTTTAAAAACAGATAGTCCGAATGTGGATTTGCAACTACTCGGAAAGCAAATTAATTACGATATTAATAATACTTTTTATTTAATTGGTGAAGTGGGTTTTGCATATCAAGGAAAATCTGGAGGTTATGCACACGGAATGGCAGGAATAGGAATTTACAGCCCGTATTTTTTTAATGATAAACTTAGAGCGCATTTAGAAGGAATGGCTGGAGCTGCTGGTGGTGCTGGAGTTGATACTGGATAAGGAATTGTCATTAGACCAACAATCGGATTGAGTTATAAACTAACAAATGCTGTATCTTTGCAGTCATCCATTGGAAAACTAATTACACCTTTTGGTCATTTAAAAGCAACAAATATAACTATTGAATTAAGTTTTGGCTTTGCTACTTTATCCACAAGAAAATAAGATTACAGTGTCAGTTCTAGCGCAGTCGAGAACTAATAAACAAAAACATCTCTCGACTGCGCTCGAGAAAACAAAATAAAAAAGAATAAAATGAATAACGGAATCTACGCTAAATTCAATACAAACAGAGGAAATGTTTTAGTGAACTTAGAATTTAAAAAAACTCCTGGAACAGTTGGCAACTTTGTTGCTTTAGCAGAAGGAAACTTAGAAAATGATGTAAAACCTCAAGGAACACCATATTATGATGGATTAACTTTTCATAGAGTTATTTCTGATTTTATGGTTCAAGGTGGTTGCCCACAAGGAACAGGAACAGGAAATCCTGGTTATAAATTTGATGATGAATTTCATCCAGAATTAAAACACGATGCTCCAGGAAAATTAGCAATGGCTAATTCTGGACCAGCAACAAACGGAAGTCAATTTTACATTACGCATGTTCCAACGCCTTGGTTAGATAATAAACATACTGTTTTTGGAAGTGTTGTTGAAGGTCAAGATATTGTTGATATTATTTCTCAAGGAGATGAATTAACTTCTTTAGAAATTATTAGAGTTGGGGATGCTGCAGAAAATTTCAATGCTATTGAAGCTTTTAGAACTTTTGAAGGATCTAGAGCAAAACGTGAAGCAGAAGAATTAGCAAAACAAAAAGCATTGTTAGATACTGTTGCTGTTGGTTATGATGAAACTGTAAGTGGTTTACGTTATCAAATTTTACAAAAAGGAAATGGAAAACAAGCAACTAAAGGAGCAATGGTTTCTGTACATTATAAAGGACAATTATTAGACGGAACAGTTTTCGATTCTTCTTACAAACGTAAGCAACCAATAGATTTTACTATTGGTATTGGTCAAGTAATTGCTGGTTGGGATGAAGGAATTCAATTATTAAAAGTTGGTGACAAAGCTTGTTTTGTAATTCCATCTAACTTAGCTTATGGTGAAGCTGGTACTGGTGGCATTATACCTCCAAATGCTACATTAATTTTTGATGTAGAATTAATGGATGTAAAATAAAAGTTACAAATTCATACTTTATAAAAGCGTTGCCTAGGCAACGCTTTTTTTTATATCTTTAAACACTAAATAGTTCTATTTAAGAATGAATTATAAAAATTTAAGTATGAATTATAAAACACTCCTTTCAATTATCGTCATTTGTTTTTTGTTTCAATCTGTTTCTGCTCAAGAGTATACAATGTTTACTAATGATAGACTTATATTGGGCACTTATAAAGAGCGAACAGCATCAGTATCTAGTGGAGATATTGATGGAGATGGAGATAATGACATTCTTGTCGCTAATGGAAGACATTGGCCTGGACAAAATAGAATTTTCATCAATAATGGAAGAGGTATTTTTACCGTTGAAAAAAACCTAGGCAACCAAAAAGAAACTACGTATGCAACTGAATTAGCTGATTTAGATAATGATGGAGATTTAGATATTGCCGTTGGAAATGATATGGCTCCTAATTTTATATTTTTAAATGATGGAAAAGGAAACTTTACAAAAGGCTCTTCTTTTGGTGAAGATTACGCCCCAACTAGAAACTTAACATTAGCGGATATAGATAAAGATGGAGATATAGATATTCTGATTATTAATAGAGGTCGTGCAAATCAGATATGTTTAAATAATGGAGATGGAACCTTTACAAAAACAATCAGTTTTGGAACTCAAAAAGATTCAACTATAGATGTAGAAGTTGCTGACATGGATAATGACAATGACTTAGATTTAATTTTAGCCAATAGAGATAATCAGCAGAATTATGTGTATTTGAATAATGGCAACTTAGAGTTTACAGAGAGTATTCCTTTTGGAACAGGCAAAGACAATACACGTTCTGTTAGTGTTGTTGATATTAACAAAGATGGAATTCTAGACATTATTACTGCAAATATTGGTGAACAAAATGTTATTTATTTTGGTAGCAAGAAAAAAGAATTTTCAACATCGTTAGTTTTTGATGCTGATTTAATGGATAGTTACGCTATATCAACTGCAGATATTGACTCTGATAATGACATTGATATTATTATTGGAAATAATGAAGGACCAAATATGATTTTCTATAATTCGAATAATGGACAAAATTGGACGAAAAAACAGCTATCAAAAGAGGCATTTAACACCTATGACATCATTACTTCAGATCTTAATAATGATGGTCTTATCGATATTATTGAAGCAAATTCTAATGAAATAAATCGGTATTATCTCAATAGAATAAAAAAATAACAAACAAATCAACTACCTATGAAGACTTTTTATCCCAAATTAAAAACACTAGCTCTGATTATTGCTGTATTCCTCTCTTTTACTATGAAAGCACAAAACAGTTCGCTAGAATTAAAATACTTAGGAACAGCTGGCTGGGAAATATCTGACGGGATCATTAGAGTTTTAGTTGATCCATATATCTCTAGAGTTAAACTAGGAACTGGACCAACTATTAGTCCAGATGACAAAAGACAAACCGTAAACAGAAACGATAATTTTGTTTCAGATACCAAAACTATTGATGAAATTATCACTAAAAAAATAGATTTCATTTTAGTTCACCATTCTCATTTCGATCATTTAGCTGACGTACCATATATCGCAAAAAAAACAGGAGCAAAAATTATTGGAACAGAAACAACATGTAATATTCTTAGAGCGTATGGAATTCCAGACGAGCAACTATATCCAGTAAAAGGCGGTGAAGATTATCAATTCGAGAATTTCTCTGTAAAAGTAATTCCTACGATACATTCTGCATTAAATAATAAAAACTATATAGATAATAGAACATATACATCAGTGCCTAAAGCGCCTTTAAAAATTTCAGAATTTGTTGAAGGAGGTTCGCTAATGTTTTTAGCTAGATTTAAAAAACATGATGTATTAACAATGGGTTCAATGAATTTTGTAGAAAGAGAATTAGTTGGACAAAAGCCAGATATTTTATTAGCTGGAGTTAATCTCTCACAACTAGGCCTTTATAAATACAATGAGCGTTTATTAGCTGTAACAAATTATCCTAAAATATTGATCCCAACACATTGGGATAATTTTAGATTGCCTTATGGTTTCTCTCAACAAAAAGGGGTTGAACAAAAGCTTTTGCCTTTTAAAGAAGATATGAAAATAGTATCTCCAGAAACAGAAGTGATTATCCCTAAACATTTAGAAACAATAATAATCTCAGATACCAAAGAGCAAGTTTTACGAAAAGAACAAAAAGCTATTCTCGCAGGTTTAACTGGTAAAATAGGTATTCAACAACACCAACCACTTAACGATAGATATAGTCTTAAAAACAGAACAATTGCACGTGATTTTTTAGGTGAATGGATTAAAAAATCTGGTTTACAGCCACAAGAACACTCTTATAAAATTGATATACTTAGAGATGGAGTAACTAAAAATTATGAAGGAAAAAACATATATACTATTATTCCTGCCACAATAAAAAGTGACGAATATGTAATTATCGGAGCTCATTTCGATTCTGTACAAAATTGCCCAGGAGCAAATGATAATGCTAGTGGGTGTGCACTCGTTTATGGAGTTGCAAAACAAATTGCAGCATTAAAAACTAGAAAAAAAAACGTGATTGTAGTTTATTTTGATCAAGAAGAAATAGGCGTTGTTGGTAGCCAAGCTTTTACAAATTTCACCAAAGAAAAAAAACTTAATGTACATTCAGTACACACAGCAGACCAGATGGGTTGGGACAAAGATAAAGATCAAAATATTGAAATTGAAGTACCTACTCCTTTTCTAAAATCTATCTATCAAAAGCATGCAAAACAATTAGGTATTTCTGCTTTTGTAACTACAGAAACAGGATCAGATCATAGAGCTTTTAGAGCAGCAGGATTCAATGCTGTTGGTATTACAGAAGAATATAGAAATAAAGATACAACACCTCATTATCATAAAAATACTGATACTTATGATACTATTGACTTTAATTATCTTTATTTTTCTACCAATTTAGTATTTAATGTTATTGAAGAGTTAGTAACTAAATAAGTTGACATTTTATAATAGAATATTAATTTCCGTTTACTTGGTTTAATTCTATTTCAACCCAGGTAATTAAAACTCTATTTTCTTCTAAATTTCAAAAAAAAAGCGTAATCAGAATATTCTGATTACGCTTTTTGAAATAAATTTTTATAAATTATTTAGCTTTAAATGGTAAATATGGGCTTTTTATCCAATTTACTAAACTGCTTATTACCCCATAAAAGAAATGGTATAAAGCCACTACAACATATAGTTTTGCAAGAATAGCAACAACACCAACATATTCCCATACAACAGCATAGAAGCCTTTCAAGCTCCAAGCAGCATCTGAAGCCATAGTAGGATCCCAATTTGTCCAATCATTCGCTAATATGTTACCAATGAATTCAAGATCAACCATACTTGTTAATTTAGCTACAGCAGCCATTGGAAGACCATAGGCATAATCTATATTGTTAATCCAACTTGTTCCAAAATCTCCAGAAATATTTAATGTTGTAACCCATGATATAGTCATAGCTAAAGCACCAAATAAAGCAACAAGAGCAGCAACATGTCCTACTAATTTAATATTAGCAATTGCTAAATCTTTAAAAATAAAATTAACAATACTACTTTTAGATTCAGCCAAGCTATTACCTGCTGATCTAATAACTTGAGTAATTGGAAATGCAGCATAAACCCAAATTAAAATTGTTAGTCCATTACCAACGATATCAATTCCTGTGCCCATTCCTCCAGACCATATAGGCGAAAGTACTGCTATTAATGAGCCGACTAAAACTACGAGAGCCGAAACAGTGTAAAATTTCCCTACCCAAGAGGCAATATTGCCCTCTGAGTCTTTCATCCAAGAATTAAAATTATTCATTGGTAGCTTAGTGTTGATCATTTGTGGAAGATCAAGTACTTGATTCAAAATTTTTTTCATTATAATATTGGTTTTAAAATAGTTAGTGATTACAATATACAACTTATTCTTTAATTATCAAAAACTTAATTTTTTAACAATTAAATTAAATGTTTATTAATTTTTAAATAGAATCTTCAAAAAAGCAACAATTTTTACACTGTTTTATAAGGAATATATTAAATTAAGAATTCTTTATTTAAGTAAAAATACAGTTCGAATATTGTTGATAACTCAATTAAATTATTAGAAAATAAATTAATTATTACTGAAAATTCTGATCCTATTGACTTTTATTTTCAAAAAGAGTTAAAATTTGTTTGCAATATTTCTATTGATTAAAAGCAGATATGATAGTATATTATCTTTACTTTTCATAATAAGTCGATTTTTTGTCAACTTATTTTAGAATGGGACCGTTTTATCATTCCTTTTTTTGCCTAGCAAATGCCGAAGTTATCATAAGCAATACTGCAGAATCAGATACTGCAATTATACAAAATATAATTATTTTCTTAGTGTTAGGAAGCAGTATAGGTATTTCTTCAATCATCTTTTTAACTAGAAAATTAAAGTTTTTGAAGAAATTAACAATCAGCAAATAGATTGGTGTTTCTTTCTTAGCAGGAATTTGCTTTACAATGGTAATTTTTATTGCAAGTTTGACTTTTTAAAATAGCTCTATGTATATTAATTCTACTAAAATTGAAATTTTAATCGGCTCATTAATTTCTGCTGTAACTTGGATATATAATTTTACGATTCAATAAAAAAGAAACGATAAGGCTTACTGATAATTAAAAAATTGCAAATTACTATTTTACTTTTAAGTTTGTTTATAAACTCAATTTTAGGTAATTTAGCTACATACAAACCAAACAAATAGAACACATGAAAAAAATAATTCTTTTATTTCTCGTATCCGCTTTTATTTCTGTAACTGCTTTTAGTCAAGATCAATATATCTTTCCTTCTGGTAACGGACCAAACAAGTTATTTATGAAAGAAATCATAAAATTAACTGGTAAAGAACGTCCAAAAATTTGCTTTTTACCTACTGCTTCTGGTGATAGTGAACGTGGAATTACTAGATGGCTTAACTTAGTAAATGATCTTTCTGTAGATCCTTATGTGCAACTTGTTTGGATAAGTTCTTACAAGCAAAAAGTGTCTTTTGAAGAAGTGCTTTTAGATATGGATGCAATTGTTGTTGGTGGTGGAAATACATTAAACATGATGGCTATTTGGAAAGCACAAGGAATTGATAAAGTGCTTAAAAAAGCTTTGGAAAAAGGAATTGTTTTAGCTGGTGGAAGTGCTGGTTCTTTGTGTTGGTTCGAAAACGGAACAACAGATTCTAGACCAATAGAATTAAGTGTTGTTGAAGGACTTGGATTTTTACCTTTTAGCCACAGTCCGCATTACGATGGTGAAAAATTTAGAAGACCATTATATCAAAAAAACATTAAAAACGGAATCTTTAAAGCTGGCTACGCAATGGATAATAATGCTGGAATCATTTTCAAAAACGGAAAACCATTTAAGATTCTTTCTTTAGGCAAAGAACACAACAACTATTATGTTTCTTTAAAAAACGGAAAAGTTGTTGAAGAAAAACTAGAGTCTATTATTCTTAAATAATTGAATTTTGATATTAAACCATTAACCCATCTCATCTGGCTATTACCAATAAAATATTTGGCATGCTTGCTGTAGGGTTTGTTATAACATCTGTTTCATTTATCGTTAGATGACTAGAACTAATAATAAAAAATATTTAGTACTCATGCCTTATTTATTTTTTCCGTTTGAATTTTAATTCTCAAGAAGGTTTAAAATTATAAATTAACTTTGTAACAAATAGATCTGTTTTAAAGTCTAACTAAATAGTTAGACACAAGTTCTAAATGCCTTTTTTTAAATTTTTATAGTATCTTTTTTATGAAACGTTTTCTTTACTTTTTGATTGTGCTTTTTTTAATAAGCTGTAGTAATTCTAAAAATAGTCTAGAATTTATTATTGCTACTTCTGGTAATTATCTTTTTAATTCTGATGAATCTATTGGAGTTTCTTTTGTTGAAAACGAAATGATAGTGAATTGGAGAGGAAATGACAATATAAAACCCTTAAAAGTAAACGATAGTACTTTTTACATTAAAGAGATGAACGAAAAATTTATCTTTATTACAAAGCCAAAAACTCATATTAAACTAGCAGAAAAAAGAGAACATAAAGGTCAAGAAATTCGTTTTATTAAAATGAAAAAAGATCAAAAAACTCCAAAAGAATATTTTACTAATAAAGAATATGACAAAGCATTAGAAGGATATTTAAGTATAAGAGAAAATAATCCTTCAAGTAGAAGTGTTAATGAAAGTGATTTAAATTATTTGGGCTATAGAGCATTAAAAGACAAAAATTATGAAAAAGCAATGCATATATTTAAAATAAATACAATTTTATACCCAAAAAATGCAAATACTTTTGATAGTTTAGGTGACGCTTATTGGAAACTAAAAGATACCGTTAAAGCGTTAGACTGTTTTAATAAAGTACTAACTTTAGATTCAGAAAATAAAAGAGCCAAACAATTTTTAAAAGACTTTACTTTTGAATAAAAAAAGCTAAAATATTTAATCGAACAGGTACATATTCCTAAAAATATTTTAGAAAAAGATATTAAAAATTAGATTTAATCACTTTTGTCACTTCAAGTGATTTTCTTGGTAACTGAGCTGAGCCTCCTCGAAGTTAAAGAAAATAATATCGAGAAGTTGTTGTTCATTTTATACAAACATTTTTCTATCTTTAAAATTCTAAATTCTATATATGAAAACTGCTCAACAATGGTTTGATGAATATGCAATCAGTCATCAAAACGAAACCAACAAAACCATTCATTTTATTTGTGTGCCTGCTATCTTTTTTAGCGTTATCGGTTTATTAATGAGTATTCCAACTACTTTTTTAGAAACTGCGTTTGGTTTGTACAATCCATTTATTGAAAATTGGGCAACACTAGTTGCTGTTTTTATTTTAATCTTTTATGTACGGTTAGGATTTTGGTATTTTATCAATATGTTTCTAGTTACAACTTTAAGTATTGTTGGTAATTATTGGCTGAGTGGATTTGGAAGTTTAGCATTAATTTCTCTAGTGATTTTTGTAATTGCATGGATTGGTCAGTTTTACGGGCATAAAATTGAAGGTAAAAAACCATCTTTTATCAAAGATGTGCAATTTTTATTGATTGGCCCTTTATGGGTCATTAAAAAACTAGGAAAATGAAACAAGAAATTACATTCGAAGATTTTACAAAAGTAGATATAAGAATAGGAACCATTATAGAAGTCAATGATTTTCCGAAAGCTAAAAAACCGGCCTATCAATTAACTATTGATTTTGGAGATTTAGGAATCAAAAAATCAAGTGCCCAAATTACAGATTTATATAAAAAAGAAGATTTACTTAACAAACAAGTAACAGCAATCGTAAATTTTAAACCTCGCCAAATAGCTAATTTCATGAGCGAATGTTTGGTGTTAGGAATTTATAATGAGGACGGAAATGTTGTATTGTTACAAGCTTCTAAAAAAATTAAAAACGGAGAACAAATCAGTTAACAGTTTTCAATAATCAATTGTCAGTTCGAGTGAATTTATGAAGAATGAAAAAATTTGTATCGAGAACAGTTTGCTGTTGCAGTTAACAGTTATCAAAACTATTAAACGAATACTCTTCATTGGTAATTGTTTATTGATTAGTTATCAGGGTTATTTAAAATTACCAAAGCAGCAATTACTCCAGGAACCCATCCGCAAAGCGTTAATAAAAAAACAATAACAAAAGAACCACATCCTTTTCCTAATACTGATAATGGCGGAAAGAAAATGGCTAATAAAACTCTTAATAAACTCATAGTGCAATTTAGTTTGGTCTATTAATTAGACGATGAATTCAAAAAAATGTTACTAAATTAAGCAACAAAGTTGCAGAGGTACAAAGTAAAACTTTGCGACTTTGCAACTCTGAAACTTTAGTGCTTTGCAACTTATCTTACATTTTATCTCCAAAGAAAATAGCATTCATCAACAATTTGTTTGTTCCGTACCAAAACGCTCTAAAGTTTGTGTTATCAGTAAAAACAATAACTCTACCTCTACCCATTTTTTGTACTTGAAAAGGAACTGAGTTTTTTAATTGCTCTAAGTTTTGTTTAGAAATATAACCTGCCAATAACGGATTATCTGTGTATTGAATTGGGTTGTTATAATTTGTTTTGTTAGGTTTTATAAAAATGGTAGTATTTCTAAACATTGGTAATTCATCATTTTTATAACCAAAATTAATTGGGTGAGATACATCTAACTTTGTGTTAAAAATTGCGCCACCAATAACTTGTGCTCCAGAACGTAAACTTCTATTTTCGAAAGTAACTGGATTTGTAGGAGAGTCTGCTTTTTTGAATTCTAAATCGATAAACTTCTTTGAAGCCAACCATCTTACAGCACTTCTGTAACCAATTAAAATTCCGCCATTTTCAACCCAAGTCTTTAACTTTTCTTCAGTGTCTTTATCAACTCCATCAATACTCGGTACAATTAATGTTGAATAACTGCTTAAATCTGTTCTACCAACATAAGACATATCTAGTTTTGTGACTTTGATGTTAAAACGAGTATCAAACAAATGCCATATTTCTCCAGCATCAGAACTAGAAATTCCATCACCAACTAACATGGCTATTTTCTTAGGACTTACATTGCTAAGATTATCAGAACCTAAATCAATTCCTTCATTTAAACCCGTTCTTGTTCCGTAAATAGGCACATGACTGTTTTTAGCCACTTTTTCTAAAAACGCAAACAAGTCTTCCGAATTTAATTTTTGATTCTCTACAGGAATAAAAATCGTTCCATAATCATACTCTTTTTCTCCATTATTAAATTTCTTTAAAGAAACTTTAGCTCTAATTTCTTCGTTTAAAATTGTGTTCAACGCTTTTGGTGTATAATATTCGTTCCAGGGCATTAAATATCCATAATCACTTTTATAAGAAATAGAACCCTTTGGCATTTCTAAATTGGTTACTTCATTTCCTATTTTGTTAGTGGCAATATCTTCTTCATAATCTAAATTAAATGCCAACGGAAATGTCCATGCAGAAATATCATAAAATAAACTATCTGTAAATGTGGTTGTTTTTTGAAACATTGCTTTTACCAATCTGCTGTTCTTTTGATTCATAGGAATCACAAAGCTGCTTCCTTTTTTATAGGTTTTTCCTTTTGATGTAAAATCAGATGTTACTTCATTAAATTTTATGTGATGTCTTTTTAAAATTTCAGCTAAATAATACGTTTTTACTGCATCTTTTTCGTCCCCAAAAACAATTGCTTTTGATTTTACTGCATCTTTTCTAGCATTATTAAAGAAATCTTGTTGGAATTTTAAAATCTGAACACGCATGTTACGAGCTGCTTCTAAGGTAGAAAGAGCTGCTGTAAATTGATTTCTTACAGTAAACGGGAATGTCAATACACCATTTACGGTTTCTTGTGCATGACCACGAGAACTTCCTTGCTCAAATAAAATTCCGATACTTCCATTTACATCCGGAAACGTAGATCCTTTTCCGTAATAAAAATCGTCATACCCTTCTTCTGAATAATATAGAGAACCTATTTTATCTAAGGCTTTTGCGTGATAGGTTGCAATTTGCTTGGTTAAATCTTGGTTTAATTGTGGTGTTAAAGGATTTGTTCTAGACGGAATTCCCGGTTGAAAAAAGAACGAAGAATTCGATCCCATTTCGTGATGATCCGTTAAAATATTTGGCATCCATTTATGAAAACTTTCAATTCTTACTCTAGATTCTGGCAACTGAACAGGCAACCAATCTCTATTCATATCAAACCAGTAATGATTTGTTCTTCCTCCAGGCCAAACCTCGCTGTATTCCCTGTCGTTCGGGTCTGAATTGATGTTTATCGCTTTATTGGTATTTGCCCAATATGCAAAACGTTGCAATCCGTCAGGATTAAAAGAAGGATCAAATAAAATAACGGTGTTCTCTAATAACGCATCTATTTTACTTCCTTGTGCAGCTGCTAAATAATACGCCACAGCCAAAGCAGCGTTTGACCCACTTGGCTCGTTACCGTGAATAGAAAACCCTTGATACAAAACAATGGGCGCATTAGAAACATCTATAGAGGCATTGTCTGTTGCCGCAATATGATTTTCACGAATTGATTCTAAATTTTGATGATTTTTTGGCGATGTAATGGTAAGCAACAATAAAGGTCTTCCTTCAAAGGTAGTTCCCCTATTTTCTATAGAAATTCTGTCTGATGCTTTTGCCAACGCTTTCATATATTCCACCAATTTATCATGTGTAACATGCCATTCTCCGACTTCGTGACCAATGACATATTTTGGCGTTGGTATGTTTTTATTATAGGTTACATCGTTAGGTAAATAGTACGATAAATCTACTTGTTGTGCAGATACTGAATAGGCAAGCAACAAAAAAAGAAAGGTGATTTTTTTCATTTGTAATAGTTTGTTAGTTTTTAATGCACAAGGTATAAAAAACAATAGCGTTGACTAAATGTATGATACCGAATTTAACGTATATTTAACAAAATGTGTATCCCTAAAATTTTAGGTTCTTCTTTTTTTACTAACTTTAGCATTGCTCAGAAAAAGAAATATTTTTTTAAAACAGAAAAGTACTTGCAACACCGTATAAAAATAATTGCTAAATTAGTGCTTTACCAAAGGTAGTTGCAATTTTGTTACATCTGATTTTCCTTCGGAAAATCCTCGTTATCAAAAACGCAACATTCAATACACCACAACGTTGTGGTTCACCAATTAGTAACCTAACAAAAAAACCATGAGAGTTTTAATTATTTCAATATTGATTTCTTTGGCAGGAATGACATGCCAAGCGCAAGAGTATACAAGGCAAGATTCTTTGAGAGGTACCGTTACACCTGAACGAGAATGGTGGGATTTATCCTATTATCACCTTGACATTAAAGTAGATATTGAAAATCGCTCAGTTGAAGGCTTAAATAAGATCATCTATAAAGTATTAAAACCTCACCAGCTTATTCAAATTGACCTTCAACCCCCAATGAAAATTTTCAACTTTAGTCAGGATGGAAAGACACTAAACTATACACAAGAAGGGAATGCCTACTTTGTTGAATTAACAAAGGAACAAAAAACTGATGCCTATAATGAAATTGTAGTTCAATACGGAGGAATTCCTAAAGTTGCCCCTCGCCCACCTTGGGATTCAGGCATAGTTTGGAAGAAAGACGACCTTGGAAAGGATTTTATCTCAAGTGTAAGCTGGGCTGCTGGTTCAAGTCAGTGGTGGCCACTCAAAGACCACATGTATGATGAGGTGGACAGTTTACGATTTAGCATCAACGTCAATGAAGACCTTGTTGCAGTGGCAAATGGTAGACTAGAAAAAATAGAAAAGCATAAAGACAAAACCAACACCTATCATTGGTCAATTCTGAACCCTATCAATAATTACTCTGTCAATTTTAACATTGGAAACTACGTCAATTTCTCAGAGGTCTATGAAGGCGAAAAAGGAACATTAGATTGTACTTATTATGTGCTTGAGCAAAACCTAGAAAAGGCAAAAGAGCAATTTAAACAAGTGCCCAAAATGCTTGAAGCTTTTGAACATTGGTTTGGTCCATATCCATTTTACGAAGACAGCTACAAGTTAGTTGAGACACCATATCTTGGAATGGAGCATCAAAGCGCCATTGCTTATGGCAATGGGTATAAAGAAGGAAAATTTGATCATATCATTATTCATGAATCTGGTCATGAATGGTTTGCCAATAATATTACATTCAAAGATATCGCGGACATCTGGATCCATGAGTCTTTTACCACCTATTCAGAAGGACTTTTTGTAGAATATCACGATGGAATAGAAGCTGGAAATGACTATCAAATTGCTTTAAGAAAAGGAATTTCGAATAACAAGCCGATGATTGGAAATTATCTGGTGAACGACATAAATTATTCCGGCGATAACTATCCAAAAGGGGCTACAATTTTGCACATGCTACGCCAAATCGTCAATGACGATATAAAATGGAGGACAATTTTAAGAGGTTTAGGAAGTGAATTCTATCACCAGACAGTGACTACAAAACAAATCGAAGACTACATTGCCAAGGAAGCCGGTATAGATCTTACAAGTTTTTGGAACCAATACCTGCGTACTGATCAAATCCCTGTATTTGAGTATTATGTTGCAAAAGGGAAATTATCATATAGATGGACCAATGCGATTAACCTATTTACCATGCCATTAAAAATTACCATTAATGGTAAAGAAGTCTGGGTTACTCCAAAAACTAATTGGCAAGAAATGAAGATTGACATTGAAAACATTACATTAAAAGTCGATCGTAATTTTTACGTTCCTTCATTTTATAGTAATGCCAAATAATCTCTTATTAAACAAATGTATTAAAAGACAAACTTAAGCCGTATATAATTTATTGCTTGCTTCTCGCCTACTTACGAAAGTCTAAAAGAACTTTCTACTTAGTTTTTAATTCACTAACTTTGCTGCTTATCCAACGCAACAAAGCTTACAGCAAACGTTAGCAGCAATTAGCTATCTGTATTAACGAACATTAAAAATGAAATATTTAAAAGACTTTATAGAAAATACGCCTGACTCAATTTCAATTTACGATAAGAAACTTAATCTATTAGAAGTCAATAAGGCGGGTCTACAGCTAATGAAAATGACCCGTGAGCAAACCATTGGTAAGAATATAAAAATACTTTCCCCTGGCATTGAAAGAACCGGCCTCTTGAAGGAATACAAAGCGGTCATAAGAAGCGGAAATCCCTTTATGAGTGATGATGTAAGCCAATCCAAAAAGATTGGAAACAAACAATTTAGCGTTCGGGCTTTTATAACAACAGAGGGACTTACAATAGTTACTCGTGACATCACAGAATTAAAAAACACAGAGCAGCTACTACTCAAAGCGAACCAACGAATGGAGGAACTGGCATATATAGCGGCACATGATATGAAAGCACCGCTCACCAACCTTCAGTCACTGGTTCAGTTCATTCGCGAATCAGATGGCATAAAAGATGAATCTCGGTTGCTATTCGACAAGATAGTTACCTCTATTGAAAGGATACGCAATACCGTTTACACTTTGAATGATGTTATTGCAATGGTATATGAAGGTGGTGATAGAAATACTATCGCTGAAAGAGTAGGAACGTTTGATGATGTGAAAACTAAATTAGAAGAAGCTCCTTACGTAAAAGAATGGGATGATGCTAAAGCTTTACAGGCTGATAAGGTTAAGGAAGTTGGAGAGAAAAAGTTTACTGACGAGAATATAAATGATATAATGTCTGACGTTCAAGTGATGACAGATAGAGCTAACAAAAAAGGAACTCCTGACGCAGGCAAATTAAAAAGATTAGTTGCAAGGATAGATAAATATGTTAGAGAAAGCGAGGCTTACCAATCAGCAACTGACGTTCAGAAAAAAGCAATGGAAGCTAACGCTAGAGCAATTGCAGGAGTAACTCAAAGCAGAGCGCCATCAAGAGGTAGAATTATTAGATGCCAATCCTGATTTAAACAAGGCTACCCTAGACGAAATGACTAGGCTTCAGTTAGAGTTAGATAAGGTAGATGGTAACAAAACTGAGATAGCAAAAGATAAAGCTGCTACGATTAGAAAAAAAATTAAAGAACTTCAGGAATCTCCTTTAGAGGACGAGGTAGTTGAGGATGTAGAAGGTGAAGTAGTAGAAGAGAAATATAAAGATAGCCAAGTACCTGTTAAAAAAGAAATATTCACTACGAGAGATCTTAATGATGAGTATGATGTAACGGTAGAGGTAACGACAAATTTAGACGGAAGCAGAACTATAAAAAAATCTGTAGATGGAACACCTAATGGTGGGGAAACTATCTCAAAAAATAACACTGCTGAGACCTCAGTAATTGTATCAAATTCTTACGGAGATATTGTTGATAAAACTGACGTAGCTATTGAAGAGGTAATCAATCCAAAAATAACTGAAGCGTTATCAGACAGACAAAGAGAAGCTATGCAAGGGTCTGAAGGTGATTCAAGATTTAGTTTAGAGGGTGATGGTGATGCAGTATTTACTGCAGACGACTCAGATGTAAATGCAATCGTTGAGGAAATGAATCAGATGGATCCTGCTGAAGTAGAATTCACTGTACCTACAGGAGGAACTCAAGTAACTGTTAAACCATTTGAAGAGAGTAATGCTCTTGAAGATTTTACAGATGAAGATGCAGTTGAGATGGGCTTTAAAAATAAAGAAGATGCTGTAAAACGTATTGAAGATTTTAATGGTATCCCTATGACTACAGGTATATCTGATATTGCTGCCGGTGGAACTTATAAAGATTCTAGAGGTAATGATATGAAAGCGAAGGGTGGTATTATGTTTAATGCTATTGCGAAAGTAAAAGCTGCTTGGGCAGGGGTTGAAAGATCTAAGTCTCAGCAACAATATGATGACGCTGTAAAAACTTACGAATCAAACAAACTTTTATTTGACAGGCTATGGAAGGAAGGTAAATTACCTGATGGTCATATACCAATGGCTATCGTTAGGATGGGTAACGATGCTATCAATTCTAACGAGATAGTATTTAGATACCTTGCTCCTGAAGTAAAGGCTCAGTCTGAAGAGAATCAAACTGCAGCAATGAATGATATCATTGCGGAATTAGAATCTAAAAATGTAAAACAAAATCCAAGGATTTTAGAATTTATAAAAAGTAAAAACATAACAACCTTTGGGCAGTTCTTAGATGCTATTGTTGCCGATGCAAACTCTAGAGCAAAAGGAGATATAGACAATACGTTATCTCTAGATGAGAGAGCAGCGATATTTACTACCATCTCAGCTCCTGAAGGAAGAAAGACTGCTGACAACAAACCTTTTTTAAACTCATTGTACAACGGAGTTGAGGACAACAGGTCAGTATTTAAAGCAGATAATATATACGAAGCTTTAGGTGAGCCTTCTATGATGAAGACCAAGAAAGGAGACATAGTTTCTATTGTTGGTATTGATGTAAAGAACGGAGGAGTAATTGATATAGACCATCCTAATTATGGAACAGGTCCTAAAGGAAAATTAATTGCATTGATTGAAAATCCTACTAATGGTATCGATGTATTCCCCGCTTGGAAAGCAAAGTCGAATAGAGTTTTCAAAGAGAACACTAAAGGAAACAGACCTAGTCAAAAAGCAGTTGCTGCTCAGACAATGGGAACAGCTGCAAACGATAAAGCATTTCAGGGAGCGGTAGCAAATACCGAGATGTCTGATATGGATGTGCTACTAGGAAAACTTAGGTTTGCTTTTCCTGGAGTAAGCACTACTACTACGATTGAGGAGTTTAATAATATTCTTTCTCAACCCGGGACAAGAACTAAAATATCTAACGGTAAAATTATTCTTGGATTAACAAAGGATGGTAAAATATTTATCAATCCTGAAGCAGCTTCATTAGCTACACCTATCCACGAGTTCGGTCATATATGGATGGACTTCCTAAGATCTAAAGCGAGTGGTGATAAAGGAACCGCTTTACTTAAGAGAGGATTAAAATTAGTAGAAGGGACGAAAGCATTAGAGGTTGCTATTGAAAAATACGGAGACAATAAATTAGCAAGAGAGGAAGCGTTAGTAGAACTAATGGCTACTAAAGGTAATAATATTATTGATGCAGGTAAGAAGTCTAACTTTAAAGAGTGGATGAATGCTACCTTCAAATACATTCAGAAAAAATTCGTAACGTCAAAAGATCTTGATGCTAAAAGAATTAAGAAACTTTCTTTAGATGAATTTATAAACACAGGGTTAGCAGATTTATTCAAAGGGAAAGCACTTGATGCAGATGCTTCAAAGAAAAATAAGTTTGATGCCAAGAAAAAATCGAAGGGTTCAATGCCTAGGCTTGAGGTAGGTAGTAGTATAACCGACTTTATAGAGAAGCGTAGAGCAGAAGGGTTTTCAGACAAAGCAATTCAGTTAAGTTTAGAGCGTCAGAATATTGATGCTAAAAAAATATCAGATGCTTTCGAGGAAATAGAAAATAATAAACTAAATTTGCAAGATGGAATACAAGACAAGACAGGAAATACTAGCGGTACCAAGAAAGGATCTGAAGGGATACGATCAGATAATGCAGGACCAACTGAAAAGAAACCCCGATTTAACGTTGGAGCAAGCAGTAGAGTTGTTGGAAATGATTCCGTAGTAAAAACATTTACACTTAGTAATAAAGAAGAGTCGTCATTATCAGAAGCAATACCTGGAAGAGTGGTAGTTGATACTGAGTTCTATGAAGTCAATGACCCTGAATTATTCCACAAACAAATAAGCGAATCTACAAAGAGTAACAAGTATGCAGCAAGTGTATTTGTATACTCTGTAAAAGAGTACGCTAACTCAAGATTATTTTTAACACCTGATGGAAAAGCAGGACTTGCTATTACTGAAGACGGTGATATCATTTCTGTATTTTCTTATGAAGATGGAAAAGGAAGAGTACCTCAGTTAATAGTAAACGCTATTAAAGAAGGAGCTGTTTCTTTAGACCACTATGATACCATACTTACAAACTACTATGCGTTGTTTGGTTTTAAACCTGTTGCAAAAGTAAAGTGGAATGATGAGTACGCTCCTGATGGTTGGGACAAAAAAGTATTTGGTGCATTTAATAATGGTGAGCCTGATGTTGTTGCAATACAGGAATCTCGCCTTTCCAATGATGAACATCTCAATTTTAGAGAGGTATTGGATACCGTAAAAAATAGTATAGCAACCCAAATTAAGCAAGCTAAGGTGAAAATTCGGGCAGACTTCACTAAAGCGCCTGATATTGAATATCCACTGTTTCATCTTCAAAGCATTTTGCAAAACCTACTCACCAATTCAATCAAATACAGACAACCTAATAAAGAGCCACTCATCAAAATAAAAACACTAGAGAAAGATGGGGGATTGTATCTTGTTATTAACGACAATGGCCTTGGTATGGACTTGGATAGCTCAAAGGACAATATATTCAAGCTGTTCAAACGGATGCACACACATGTTGAAGGCGATGGAGTCGGGCTTTACATTGTCAATTCACTTGTAGAATCACATGGAGGAACCATTGAGGTGACCAGCGAAATAAACAAAGGCACAACATTTAAAATATATTTAGGTTATGAATGAGACAAACATATTATTAGTTGACGATGACCATATCGTGAACTTCATATCAGAAAAAATTTTGATAGACATGGGCTTCAGTCATATTACAGTAGTCACCGATGGCAAACAAGCTCTAGCTAGTCTAAAAAAAGAGAAATGTCCTAACTTAGTGTTCCTAGATATCAATATGCCAGTTATGGATGGTTTTTCTTTTCTTGCCCAAGCAGTAAAAGAGCTTTTATGCATGCAGATGAACGTGGTAATACTTACCTCATCCAATCGCCAAAAGGACAAGGATCAGGCAAGCCAATTTAGCAATGTGGTAGATTATATAGAAAAACCATTAAATCAAGATAAAGTGCGACAAGTACTGGAAAAAGTAAACTAGAATTACTGCTGCCACAATGTATAAAAAGCATAGGGCGTTTATGCTAAACCGAAATACTTCTCCTTATTAATGAAGTCCGCTAAATATAAAATTTGGCATTTAAGAGAAAAATTAAAATATTTATATTTAGCTAAGTAATAAACCGAAACGAAAGTGCCTATTTATTGCCCTACGTTTCTTATACATTGTGGCAATAATCTTGAGAGAACTATGTAACAAATATCAAAATTGAAATAAAAATTATTAAAACTTAAATAAAATGAAAAAAATAACAAAAAGAAAAGCACTAATACTAATGTCTATTGGAATGTTTGTAATTGCAACTTCGCAAGTATTTTCTCATTACCTTGAATTACCTGATTTAGTAAAAGGGGCTTTCATTGGAATTGGATTTGGTTTATTGCTAACAGCGACAATTTTTGGAAATTTCCGAACTGTTAAATAAAACTTTCTGTTGATAAACAGAATTGGAAATATAAATATTTTAAGGGCTTGAGCCGACTGACAAGCAAAATATTTCTAAAAAAAGACAAACTTAAGCCGTATAAAAATAATGCGTAGATTAGTGCTTAATTAAAGGCTAGTACACTTTTGTTACGTCTGATTTTCCTTCGGAAAAACCTCGTTATCAAAAACGCAACATTCAATACACCACAACGTTGTGGTTCACCATGACTTGTACTGAAAAAAGGCTACATAATTCTAAACAATTATGATAATAACAGTGGCAAAATGGATAGTAGTACTTTTTGGTATATTTATAATTCTTGCTGGATTTCTTATGCTCTTTGCACCAAAAAAAGCAAGACAGATTCTCAGAAAAGCGGGCAGCACAAATCTTATAAACTATGGGGAAATAACAATCCGAATGATTCCTGCTATTGCCTTGATTTTATATTCAGACTTTTCTAAATTTCCTGAGTTTTTTAAAATATTAGGATGGTTTATGTTAATTACCTCTCTGATACTTTATGTTGTTCCAAGGAAAATACATCATAAATTTTCAATGAAAAGTGCGGATATACTCAAACCAATTTACTTTCAGTTAATTTCACCCTTTGCTTTTCTTTTTGGTGGATTAATTATCTATAACACACTATGAATGAAAGTTATAGAGTAGTAACATTGAAAAAAAAACGTTACACAACACCGCATATAATTTATGCTTACTTTTAAAGACAAACATTCAACAAACGATTTGCTACAACCGAAAAATCTTCGATTTTACAGTCGCACAAATCATATTCAAACTAGTTGCCATATTTCAGGACAAGAGATTATAAAAAACTTCTCCGTAAATAAAAAATAATTTCAAAGTGTAACAAATACTATTCTTTTTAATCAAAGGAATACAAACAATTAAAAAACAATAGTATTATGAAAAAATCAATTAGAATTATCATCCTATTAGCTATTACCATAAGTACAACAAATGGCTTTGGATTAAATAGAGTGACAAATCTACCCGAAAAAGTAGAACCTACACCCTTTACTGTAGAAATAGTTGGACAAGGAAAACCTATTTTATATCTTCCTGGATTTACTACACCTGGCTCTATATGGAAAGAAACCGTTGAGAGTTTAGATTTAGAAAGAAAATCTTATTTATTCTCTTATGCTGGTTTTAATGGAAACGAACCCATTGAAATACCTTGGTACTCAAGTATCAAAAACTCAATAATTGAATATATTAAAGACAATAATTTGTCCGATATCATAATTATTGGTCATAGTATGGGCGGGAATTTGGCTTTAGATATAGCCTCTGAACTACCTAACAAAGTCTCAAAAATTATTATAGTCGAAGCATTGCCTTGTATGCGTGAAGTAATGATGCCTAATGTACCAGCAGAATACCTTTATTATGACAGTCCATACAATAAACAAATGCTAGAAATGGACGCGCAACAATTTAAGAATATGGCTACTAATATGGTTTCAAATATGACATTCAACACAGATAAAAAAGACAGCTTAATAAATTGGATGTTAGAAGCCGACCGGAAAACTTGGGTTTATGGATATACAGATTTATTAAAACTCGATTTAAGAAGTATTTTGAATAGTGTTAAGTGTGAAACATTAATATTGGGTGCATCTTTTCCAGACGTAAAAACAGCAAAAGAAATTTATGAAAATCAATATTCAAACCTACTTAACAAAACAATAATAATGGCAACCAATAGTAAGCACTTTATAATGTTTGACCAACCAGAATGGTTTTATAAAACAATAAATGATTTTTTGACCAATGCGAAAAAATAAAAAAGAACTCTTTGAGACAATTTATTACCAACACCAACCAATGGTTTTACAAATGTGTTTAGGTTTTGTTAAAGGAGATGACGACCTAGCAAACGACTTATTGCAAGAAGTATTTATAAGTGTTTGGAGAAATTTAGAGAAATTTAAAGGAGAATCAACTTACAAAACTTGGATTTATAGAATAACAGTAAACACTTGTTTACAATATATAAAAAAGGATAATAAAGTAACTATGTTTTCTATTTCAGAAATAGAAAATCAACTAGCAGTTGCAGATAATGATGAAAATAGTACAAATCCTAATATTCAAAGATTATATAAGGCAATCGGACAACTAAAAAAAATAGACAGATTAATAATTATAATGGTTTTGGAAAATCAAGATTATAATAGTATTTCAGAAATTATTGGTATAACACCTACCAATGTGAGAGTTAAAATTCATAGAATTAAAAAACGTCTTGAAATAATTTTAAAAAACAATAAAAATGGATAACGAATTTAGCGAGCTAAAAAATAAATGGGGAAAAAGTAAAAAAAATATTAACCTTTCTATTACAAATATTGAAAGTATATATACAAAAATAAAGAAAAAGGAAAAAGAAAATTATTTTTTCTATTATAGTACAATTACAATTTTATTAGCAACATTTATCGCCATTTCTCTATTTTTTTATTATGTAGCACCAGTCGAAGAAACACTTAGCAGAATTGGTGCAGGGTTAATGATCTATGGGTTGTTATTTAGGATATTCATTGAAGTAATTAGTATATTCAAGGCTAAACGAATTAATAAACTTGACGACACCCTAAAGACAACAGAAAATATTATCAATTTTCATCAATTCAGAAAAAAAATTCATACAATTATAGCACCAATAATTATTATTTTATACACAATAGGGTTTTATATGATTACACCTGAATTTAGTTTATATATAGAATTTTGGAATTTATTTTTAATTGATATTTCGTATGTCATTATTGGGATAATTCTTTTTATTATAATAAGGAAAGGTGTTAAAAAAGAAATGCAAAAACTGAATGATATTATAAAATTAAAAGATGATATAACTGAATAAAAATCAATAACGAAAGGCTAACTTAAGATGTATATAATATATTAAAACGTGCGATTTGCAAACCGTAGCCAATTAACCCTAAAACAAACATGATAACAAAAACGAAAAGAAGTTTTATATCTTATTTAGCCATTGTACTAATTACTAGTATTTTTTGTTTCTCGGCTATAGGTCAAACTAACCTTAATAAACAGAATTGGATTCATGGCTCATACAATTGTAAAAAAAACACTGATCAACTAATACAAGTAGTACAATACAACGAAAACACTTGGATATTAAGACAAAATAAATGCATAAATTACGAAGCTCCTTTTATGTATTTATTTTTAGGTCAAGACAAAGCATTATTGATGGATACAGGAGCTACAAAGGAAGATGAATTATTTCCATTATATAAAACCGTTAATGCTATTATAGACAATTGGCAAAAACAACAACATAAAGAAATAGAATTAGTTGTTGCTCATACTCATAAACACGGAGACCATTATGCCGCAGATACTCAGTTTAAAGGACAGCCTAATATAACTTTAGTTGGTACTAAAAAAACTGACGTTATCGATTTTTTTAAGTTTACAAATTGGCCCAATAAGTATGTTGATTTTGAACTTGGGAATAGAACTTTAAAACTCATTCCTATCCCTGGACATCAGGAATCATCAATCGCTATATACGATACATCATCAAAATTATTACTAACAGGTGACACCTTTTATCCTGGTCGTCTTTATATTGATGATTGGTCTTCTTTTAAAACAAGTATTAATAGATTAGTTGAATTTTCAAAGAAACATAAGATTAAGTATATTCTTGGTAATCATATTGAAATGTCAACAACTAATGGTATTGACTATCCAATGGGATCAACCTACCATCCCGAAGAACAAAAACTACCCTTAACTGTCCAAGACTTGCAAGCACTTCAATTTTCACTCAACAATTTAGGAGATAAACCAACTAGACACATACATAAAAACTTTATAATTTATCCTAATGAATAACTGGCTACAACAATATATATAAAACATAGATAAATACTTGTCATATTATATCTATAACATAAAAATATATTAAATTTGAACATGAAAAATTACGTTTTCAAAACCTGCAACTTTTCATGCTCTAACTCGCAATAAAAACAAAATGGATAGAATATCACATGTCGAAAATGAAATTTCTGAATTAAGAAATCAATTGCAAAATCATGAACTCTATAATAATTTAAAAACTATAGATGACATTAAAACATTTATGGAAAATCACGTATTTGCAGTATGGGATTTTATGTCTCTTTTAAAAAATCTTCAAATAAATCTGACTAAAGTTGAAACACCTTGGACACCTCCAAAAAATGCGACACTTTCTAGATTTATAAATGAAATTGTTCACGGAGAAGAAAGTGATATTAATGAGTTAGGTGAACCTCAAAGTCACTTTGAAATGTATTTGGACGCAATGTATCAAGTAAACGCAAGGACTAATGAAATAACTAATTTCATAAAATTCATAGAATCGGGAAATTCAGTTGATTACTCATTGAATGAAATAAATATTGATAAAAGAGTAGCTGATTTTGTGAAGTTTTCATTTTCAATTATTGAAACAAATAAACCACACCTTGTAGCTTCTGCTTTTACATTTGGACGAGAAGATGTTATTCCAGATATGTTTATTGAAATTCTTAAAAAGTCAGATTCTGAAAACAAATCTTATAGCAAACTAACCTATTATCTACAACGCCACATTGAATTAGATGGAGACGAACACGGACCACTATCACTTAAAATGGTTTCGGAACTTTGTGACAATGACGATCAAAAATGGAATGAAACATTAATAGTAGCAAAGCAATCATTAGAGAAAAGAATTGCGCTTTGGGATGCAATTAACGATTTAATTCAAAAAGAAAAACTAACATACAAAACTGTATATAACAAATAGGGCATTCTGTGGTTTATCAAAGTTCAGAGCTATTTACAAACACAGCCAAATTGAAAATTACGAGCAAGCGAAATATTCAATTTTGAGAATTTAAGAATGAATAAATTAAAAAAAACTAATATGCAATTAAATATAACTAAAATGAAATCAATAATATGTCTTCTTCTCTTATCAATAGTTCTATTTTTTGGTTGCAACAAAAAGAAAACCAATCAAAAAGCTACTAGTACATCTAGCTACTTAGATTATTCTAATAGTGATGACCAAACCACAGGCGGTATAAAAATGATTCCGATTACGACACTAAAAGGTACATTTAACGTGTGGACAAAACGTGTAGGGAACAATCCAAAGATGAAAGTTTTATTACTCCACGGTGGACCCGGTGGCACACATGAATTTTTTGAAAACTTTGACGGCTACTTTCCCAAGGAAGAAATAGAATACATTTATTACGACCAGCTCGATAGTTATTATAGCGACAAACCCAATGATTCTACCCTTTGGACTATCGAACATTTTGTGGAGGAAGTGGAGCAAGTGCGAAAAGCATTAAACCTCAATAAAGATAATTTCTATTTGCTCGGACAATCTTGGGGTGGCATTTTAGCAATGGAGTACGCATTGAAATATCAGGATAATTTGAAAGGTTTAATTATTTCTAATATGATGGCCAGCATTCCAGCATACGAAAAATATGCTGCAGAAGTATTGGGTCCACAATTGCCTTCAGAAGTCTATAAAGAAATAAAAGCGTTTGAAGCTAACGAAGACTTTGCAAACCCAAGATATGCTGAGTTGATTCAAAAATATTATTACACAGAACACGTGTTAAGAAAACCTTTGGACGAATGGCCAGAATTCATAAACCGAGCCTTCTCTCACCTTAACCCTAACATTTATGTATATATACAAGGCTATAGCGAATTTGGCGTAACCGGAAATGCCACATTAAAAGGCTGGGACGTTTCTGATAGGCTAAAAGAAATAATAGTTCCAACACTTATGATTGGTGGCAAATACGATACTATGGATCCTCAGTATATGGAAAGGATGAGTACCCAAGTTCAAAATGGAAGAAGTCTAACTACCAACGGAAGCCATTTATCGCAATATGACGACCCAAAAACCTATTTCAATGGATTAATACATTTTATTAAAGATGTAGATAATAAATCTTTAAAATAAATGAAAAGCAGTAGCAAGATTGAACAATCTACCGATACTCACAACAAAAGTAAAAGTTAAATCGTTTGCCAACATATTTAATAGTTTGTATATACATGTACAAGTGCAGGAGTTTTTAGAAGTGCTGGCGTTTATAGGTTTATTGATTTTGGTGCAAATTGGACATTATTATTCGGTGGATTAAAAAGCGGTTCGTATCGAGGATTTGCCAGCAATAATGAATTAATTGTTGCGGGGGCATTTGGTGGTGGTGTTTTTTATTCTATTGATAATGGAGATAATTGGACTGAGATAAATAATGGCTTACTTGATTTAACAATATTTTGACCTTAATATTAATTCAGATTATATTGTAGCAGCAATAAATACAAGAGGAGTTTTTCGTTTTGCATTGTCTAATTTAAATTAATCTACTGGGGTAAATAACATTTCGAAGCAAAACAGAATAAACATATATCCTAATCCAACAACAACCTTTATCTATTTGAAGGCTCAAACAAATCATTACTAAGAAAATGTAATGGAAGAACCTGTAAATGGAATCTTAAAGGATAAATTTTATATCTACCATATCTTTACAAACGTAGCTCACGCTAAAAGAGCAGTAAAAAATGTAATTAAATTGTATACCGAAGTAAGATTACACTTATCTTTAGACTATAAAATACAGAATACGGTATATAAATTATCAGCGTAAAATTTATTTTAACCTCTCACCATATTTCAGTACTTGACATAAAAATGAAAATATTACTAACAGGTTCAACCGGATATATCGGTAAACGACTGCTTCCAGTGCTAATTGAGCTAGGGCATGAAGTAATTTGTTGTGTCAGAGATATTAAAAGATTCAATCCGCCTGAATCTTTAAGAGAAAATATTACAATACTTAAATTAGACTTGTTAAATGAAATCTCTTTAGAAAGTATTCCGAAAGATATTGATGGGGCTTATTATTTAGTGCATTCGATGTCATCATCTGGTGACTATCAATCCTTGGAAGAAACTTCTGCAATAAACTTTAGAAATGCACTTAAAAGAACCAATGTAAATCATGTTGTTTATTTAAGTGGTATTGTTAATGAAACGGAACTCTCTAAGCATTTGACCTCAAGAAAAAATGTGGAAATAGAACTGAGCAAAGGAGCTTATAATTTTACTGCATTAAGAGCCGGAATTATTATTGGGTCTGGTAGTGCTTCTTTTGAAATAATACGTGATTTAGTTGAAAAACTTCCTGTTATGGTTACACCAAAATGGCTGTATACCAGATGTCAACCCATTGGAATCTCAGATGTTATTGCTTTTCTTTCCAAATCATTATTCAATACAAAAACGTTTAATCAAAATTTTGATATAGGTGGTCCAGATATATTGTCTTATAAAAATATGCTCTTGGACTTTGGAAAAGTACGGAATTTAAAACGTAAGATTTTCGTTGTTCCTGTAATGACTCCCAAGCTTTCTTCCTACTGGCTATATTTCGTTACATCTACGTCATATAATCTCGCCACATCTTTAGTGCATAGTATGAAAATAGAAGTTATTTGTAGTGATAATCGGTTGAACACTATTCTTGGAGTAAAACCCTTACCTTATAAAGATTCTTTAAAAAGAGCTTTTAGTAAAATTGAAAGCAACGAAATTATTTCGAGCTGGAAAGATGCTTATTCTAGTAGCGGATTAAACTTTAACATATCTGAATTTATTCAAGTGCCCTCTTTTGGATGTTTCAAAGATAGCAGAACAAGACCTATTGAAAATCGTGAAGTTTGTATAGATAGAATCTGGAGTATAGGTGGAAACACTGGGTGGTATTATGGAAACTGGCTGTGGAAATTTAGAGGTTTTATAGATAAATTATTTGGAGGTGTTGGCCTTAGACGAGGTCGAACTAATCCATCTACTATTAATGTTGGAGATTCAATAGATTTTTGGCGCGTATTATATGCTAACAAAGAAGAAGGGCGTTTACTATTATTTGCTGAAATGAAACTTCCTGGAGAAGCTTGGTTAGAATTTAAGGTTGTTAAAGATAAGCTTATTCAAACTGCAACTTTCAGACCTTTAGGCTTAGCCGGTAGATTATATTGGTATGCCGTATTTCCATTTCATGGGTTTATCTTCAATGGAATGATGAAAAAAATAACTAATAATAACAAAGCCTAAACGGCATTAAAATATGTAGTTTACTATACCTTTTGCAAAATATTCAAAACACACCTCTTAAAATCTAATGTATCATTCCCAAATAAATCAATTGTAAAGCAATTTATTCTTTTTAAATTCGCAATATTCTATTCTATACAAAATGATTGACCATTCAGTTTTAACTTCATTACACATTTCTTTAAAAGGAAGCCTACTTTTTGATGATTTACACAAGTCAATCTACGCTACTGATGCTTCTGTATATCGTAAAATTCCTTTGGCTGTTGCCTTTCCAAAAGATTTACAAGATATTCAGCAACTGATTTCGTTTGCAACTGAACATCAAATTACCCTAATACCAAGAACTGCAGGAACTTCGTTAGCCGGACAATGTGTTGGAAACGGAATTATAGTCGATGTTTCTAAACATTTTACCAACATCATTTCTTTTGATGAAAAAGCAAAAACCATTACTGTAGAGCCCGGAATTATTCGAGACGAATTAAACTTGTTTTTAAAACCCTTCGGATTGTTTTTCGGCCCAAACACCTCAACTTCTAACCGTTGTATGATTGGTGGAATGGTTGGTAATAATTCTTCTGGAAGCACTTCTATTCGTTATGGAGTTACACGAGATAAAGTGCTAAGCATTGAAGCTATTTTAAGTGATCAAAGTTTAGCTACATTTTCTGAAATCACTTCACAAGAATTCAAAAACAAAACAGAAGAAGATAGTTTAGAAGGAAGCATTTACAAAGCTATTTATGCAGAATTGATTTATGATTCGGCACAAGAAGAAATTAAAAAAGAGTTTCCCAAAGAAACCATTCATAGAAGAAATACTGGCTACGCGGTTGATGAGTTTTTAAAATCGGAGTTGTTTGGCGGAACAGAACCAACCATAAACGTTGCAAAGTTATTAGCAGGTAGCGAAGGAACATTGGCGTTTTCTACTGCAATTACTTTACTATTAGATGAACTTCAACCGAAAGAAAGCATCTTAATTACCTCTCATTTCAACAGCATCAATGAAAGTTTAAAGGCTACTTTAATTACCATGAATCACACCTTATATACCTGTGAATTAATGGATAAAGTAATTTTAGATTGCACAAAAAACAATAGAGAACAAGCAAAAAACAGATTCTTTTTACAAGATAATCCAGCAGCAATTCTACTATTAGAAGTTGCTGCAAACACACTTGAAGAAGTAGAAATTTTGGCAGATAATTTAATTGCAGATTTAGAAAAAAACAACTTTGGATATCACCATCCAAAAATTTATGGAGATGATATTCAAAAAATATTTGAGCTACGAAAAGCCGGTTTAGGCTTATTGGGAAATATGATTGGCGATAAAAAAGCAGTTGCATGTATTGAAGATACGGCAGTTGCTTTAGAAGATTTACCAAATTATATTGAAGAGTTTACCAAAATCATGGATGCTTACCAACAAGAAGCTGTGTATTATGCACACGCTGGTGCTGGTGAAATTCATATACGCCCTATTTTAAATTTAAAGAAAAAAGAAGACGTTGTTTTGTTTCGAAAAATCACCACAGAAACTGCAAAACTGGTAAAGAAATACAAAGGCTCTTTTAGTGGAGAACATGGAGATGGAATTGTGCGTGCAGAATTTATTCCGTTAATGATTGGCGAAAATAATTACCAGTTATTACGAAGAATTAAAAAGACTTTTGATCCAAACAACGTTTTTAATAAAGGAAAAATTACGGATGCTTTTCCGATGGATACAAGTTTCCGTTATCAAATCGACAGAAAAGAACCGGTTATAAAAACCATTCAAGATTTTTCTGCAAGCGAAGGAATTTTAAAACTCGCAGAGAAATGTAATGGCTCTGGAGATTGTAGAAAACCTGCTTCTGCTGGCGGAACCATGTGCCCGAGTTACAGAGCTACAAAAAACGAGAAAGATACGACAAGAGCAAGAGCAAATGCCTTGCGGGAATTCTTAACCAATTCAGAAGAGTCTAATAAATTTAACCACAAAGAACTAAAGGATGTTTTCGACTTGTGTATAAGCTGTAAAGCATGTGCATCAGAATGTCCAAGCAATGTAGATGTTGCGGCTTTAAAAGCAGAATTTCTATATCAATATCAAGAAACAAATGGGTATTCTTTTAGAAGTAAGATGTTTGCCAACAACGTAAAATATAACAAACTAGGGAGCATCGCTCCTGCTCTAACAAATGTATTATTAAATACGTCATTAGCAAAAGCAATACTTGGCGTGTCTCAGAAAAGAAGCATCCCGAAGTTAGCCTCAAAAACATTTGGCAAATGGTTTGCCACTCAAAAAAAAGCTTCGCTTTCTAAAAAAGTATATATATTTAATGATGAATTCACCAACTTTTATGATGTCGAAATCGGAAAAGATGTCGTTTTTGTATTAGAAAAATTAGGCTATGAAGTTAAAATTATTCAACATTCAGAAAGCGGAAGAAGTTTTATTTCAAAAGGGTTTTTAAAAGAAGCGAAACAAGTTTGTAATGAAAATGTTGCACTTTTTAAAGACCTTATTTCAGAAGAAACTCCTTTAATAGGAATTGAACCATCAGCAATATTAACGTTTAGAGATGAATATATTCGATTGGCAGATGATAAAAAATCCGCTGAAAAAATCGCAAAAAACGCATTTACTATTGAAGAGTTTTTAAATACTGAACTTCAAAATAAAAACATAGATGTAACCGTGTTTACAAACGAATCTAAGACGCTAAAAATTCACGGACATTGTCATCAGAAAGCGTTGTCTAGCACCTCGGCAAGCTTCAATATTTTAAACATTCCTACAAATTACTCCGTTACAATAATGAATACAGGCTGTTGTGGAATGGCAGGAAGTTTTGGGTACGAAAAGGAACATTACGAATTGAGTATGCAAATTGGAGAAGATACCTTGTTTTCTAAAGTGAGAAATTGTCCTACAGACACAGAAATTGTAGCTGCAGGAACCAGCTGCAGACATCAAATTTTTGATGGTACACAGCGCATTGCAAAACATCCAATTACTATATTAAAAGAAGCACTTAAACAATAACACAATTATCAGTTAACAATGAACACTAATAATTGTTAACTGATTATTGCATTTCATTTTTGTACATTTAAGCACAAATTATTTCTATTTTGCTAAAACAAAACAAGATTACTTCAATGTTTGCCCTTATTATTGCAGGCGAAGCTGTTTTTTTATTGCCATTTATTTTAATGCGCGTTTTTAAACCAGTTATTAGAGACGCTTTTGTAATTTCTGACGCTCAAATTGGTGAAGCTCAAGCATTGTATGGAATTACTGCTGTAATTTCTTATTTCTTTGGTGGATTTATTGCTGATAAATGGGAAGCTAGAAAATTATTGTCTATCTCACTAATATTAACTGCAATTGGTGGTTTTTGGATGACGATGATTCCGTCAATTTTCACCTTAAAAATATTATATGCCTTTTGGGGAATTTCTACTATATTCTTGTTTTGGGCTGCATTAATTAAAGCAACGCGTCAATGGGGAAATTCACACACCCAAGGATTATCTTTTGGCTTATTAGATGGAGGAAGAGGTTTTTTTGCCGCAACAATTGCTTTATCGGGTGCCGCAATTTTGAGTTTCTTTTTCCCTTCAGGTTCTGTAGAAATTACTTTGGAGAATAAAGTGCAAACCTTACAGTACATTATTGGAACCATTACTGCAATTGTCTTTTTAGTCGCATTATTGGTTTGGTTTGTATTACCTAAAGAAATTTCAAAACAAAATATTGACTTGTCATTTACGCAAAAGCGGGAATCCAAAATAAAAAACAACAAAATAGATTCCCATTTTCATGGGAATGACATTAGAGATTCTAAAGAATTTGAGTTCGATTTTAAACAAGCTTTAGCGTTAATGAAACAACGAAAAGTAATCTACCATTCATTGATTATTTTTTGTGCATATTCTGCGTATAAATTAACTGGAACTTATGGAACCTACGCTCGTGATGTTTGGGGGTATTCTTTAGAAGAATCAACATATTTTGCGGTATTTATTCAATATTTAAGACCAATTTCTGCAATATCTGTTGGATGGATTGCAGATAAATTTATTCCGTCAAAATTAATTGTTCCTTGTTTTGTTATTTTAATAATTGCATCTGCTGTCTTGGGTTTTGGTTTCTTTTATGACCAACCTATATTTTTATCTTTTATTTTTTTTATTTTTATGGCATTGGGCACTTACGCTTTAAGAGGATTGTATTTTGCCATAATTGAAGAAACAAATACACCATTGCAATTAACCGGAACTTTAGTCGGAATTATATCTGTAGTTGGATTTACACCAGATATTTTTATGTCTCTATTTATAGGGTATATGCTTGGTAAGGATCCTACTATTTTAGAATATCAAAATTTATATACCCTGTTTACCATCATTCCTATTATTGGATTAATGGCTGCAATTGGTTTTAGAAAAACCATTAAAAAATAGTCTCCTTTTGAAAAATTTAAGTAAAAAAATGATTTTTATTTAATTATTTTGTAAATTAGAGACATCCCTATACATTATTTTTAAAAAATTATACTATGGGTATTAATCAAATAATTATTAAAAATGCACTTAAAATAGTCCTAGGGATTATTTTATATTTTTTTGCCATGAAGCTTCTTGGCCTTGAAAGTATTTCTGAATTACGTTTTTTGAATTTTATTTTTGTTGTTTGGGGAATCAATAATGCCATAAAATGGAACATTATAAAAAACAAAGACACCTTTTATATTTCTAATCTATTTATTGGCGTTTCAACATCTATACTTGCTGTTGGAATGCTTATTATTAGTTTAATTACATATGTGAGTCTTATAGATCCCAGTTTTATAAACGTGCTAGGAAATTCATCTCTTTGGGGGTCAAATTTAAGTCTACCTTTAATTGTCTTTGCTATTGCTATTGAAGGCATCGCTTCTTCTGTAATTTGCTCCTTTATTTTAATGCAATATTGGAAAAATTATAAAGTTGAAAATCATGTAATATAAAAAAGCTCCCAATTGAGAGCTTTTTTATATTACATGATTGTTTTTTTAAACTTAGCCGAGAAATCTGTTTATTTAGATTCCTCCTCTACTTAGACTACGATCAGTATCAGTATCCATCAAAAAGATATTTTATTTCAAACTTGCTAAACTGTTTTTTATCGTTTCAATCTTAGCCAAGGTATCTGCTTCTTTTTTACGTTCTAATTCCAATACATTTTCTGGAGCATTATTTACAAAACGCTCGTTAGATAATTTTTTTGAAATTCCGAATAAGAATCCTTCTGCTCTTTTTAATTCAGCGTTTAGTTTTTCTATCTCAGCTTCAACATCTATATCATCTACAGAAATTGGCACAAAATACTCGTTAGATTTTACTCTAAACGAAGCGCCATCTACAGTATCAGAAACATATGTAATAGTTACTGCATTGGTTATCTTTTGAATAACAACATCAAATTTATTTGTAACTTTATCATTGTTTACAACAAAAATATCAACGGTGTCTTTAAAAGAAATATTTTTATCTTTTCTGATAGTTCTTACACCAGAAATAACATCGGTAGCGAAATAAAAGTCATTAATAATGTTTGTATCAAACTCTTTTTGAACAGGATATTTTGCAATAATTAACGCCTCTTCTGGAGTTCTGTCTGCTATAAACTGCCAAATTTCTTCTGATAAAAATGGCATAAATGGATGTAGTACTTTTAAATTATTTTCTAAAACAGTGATAATAGCCTTATACGTATCAGCATCGATTGGTTGTTGATATGCTGGTTTTACAATTTCTAATAACCATGAAGAAAAATCGTCCATAATTAATTTATAAATTGCCATCAACGCATCTGATAATCGATATTTAGAAAAATGATCTTCTATTTCTGTCAATGCTTTTTGGAATTTTGCTTCGTACCAAGCCAAACCTATTTTTACTGTTTCTGGTTGAGCTAAACTCGCATCAACTTCCCAACCTTTTATCAAACGGAAAGCGTTCCAAATTTTGTTTGCAAATTGTTTTCCTTGTTGACATAAATTTTCGTCAAACATTAAATCATTTCCAGCTGCAGAGCTTAATAACAATCCAACTCGTACTCCATCAGCCCCATAATCTTCAATCAACTTTAATGCATCAGGAGAATTTCCTAACGATTTAGACATTTTTCTACGTTCTTTATCACGTACCAAACCAGTTAAATATACATTCTGAAAAGGTTTTTGGTCTTTATATTCATAACCAGCAATAATCATTCTAGCAACCCAAAAGAATAAAATATCTGGTCCTGTAACTAAATCGTTTGTTGGATAATAGTATTTAATTTCTTCATTCTCTGGATTACGGATTCCGTCAAAAACAGACATTGGCCACAACCAAGAAGAAAACCATGTATCTAGCGCATCGTTATCTTGGCGTAAATCTTCTATTTTAAGAGATTTCTCACTTTCGTTCGAAATGACAGATAGTTTCTTCTTTGCTAATTCAAATGCTTCTTCCCTACTTTCTGCAACAACAAAATCCTCTTTTCCGTCTCCATAGAAATATGCAGGAATTTGTTGTCCCCACCAAAGTTGACGAGAAATATTCCAATCACGAATGTTTTCCATCCAATGACGATAGGTGTTTTCGAATTTCTTTGGATATAAATTAATTTCAGGGTTTTCTCCTAAAACAGCTTCGATTGCTGGTTTTACCAACTCTTCCATTTTCAAAAACCATTGATCAGATAATCTAGGTTCTATTACTGCTTTGGTCCTTTCAGAAGTACCTACTTTATTTAAATGTTGTTCTGTTTTTACTAAAAATCCTTTTTCTTCTAATTCTTTGGTAATTTCTTCACGAACTACAAATCTGTCTTTTCCTTCATAATGCAATCCGAAAGAATTTAAAGAAGCATCATCATTAAAAATATCGATTACTTCTAGGCTGTGTCTATCACCTAAAACTTTATCATTTTCATCGTGTGCTGGAGTAACTTTTAAACAACCTGTTCCGAATTCAACATCAACATATTCGTCTTCAATAATCGGGATTACACGATTACATAATGGAACTATTGCTTTTTTCCCTTTTAAATGTGTAAAACGCTCATCATTTGGATTGATACAAATTGCTGTATCACCAAAAATAGTTTCTGGTCTTGTTGTAGCAATAGTTAACGTATCATTACTTCCTTCTATCTTGTATTCTAAGTAATATAAATTTCCTTGCTTTTCTATATGAATTACTTCTTCATCAGAAAGTGTAGTTTTTGCTTCTGGATCCCAATTTACCATTCTGTATCCACGATAAATTAAGCCTTTGTTATATAAATCAACAAAAACCTTAATTACAGATTCAGACATTTCTGGATCCATTGTAAATGCAGTTCTATCCCAATCACAAGAGCAACCTAACTTTTTCAATTGCTCTAAAATGATTCCACCATATTCATGTTTCCATTCCCAAGCATGAGCTAAAAATTCCTCACGAGTTAAATCGTTTTTATCAATTCCTTGTTCTTTTAGTTTTGCAACTACCTTTGCTTCAGTTGCAATTGATGCATGATCTGTTCCTGGAACCCAACATGCATTTTTGCCTTGTAAACGTGCACGACGAATTAATACATCTTGAATTGTATTGTTCAACATATGTCCCATATGCAAAACTCCCGTTACATTTGGTGGTGGAATTACAATTGTATACGGTTCTCTTTCATCTGGTGTTGAATGAAAATAGTTGTTTTTTACCCAATACTCGTACCATTTGTTTTCTACACTTCTTGCAATATATTTAGATGGAATTTCCATTTTTGTCTTAATTTTTGAAATATAATGAGCAAAAATACAATTATCTATTTTGTAGAAAAAATTAGTCGTCAATTTTTTAAAACAAATTATTAGTGTTAATTTTACATTATAAAATATTATATATGAAAGTTTTCGGATTATTTTTAGTTATTCTTTTTATTACCTTTTCTTTAAATGCACAAGAATTTAAATTTGAAGAGGAATCAATCAATTATGGGAAAATTGATAAAGGCTCAAACGGAGAAAGAGTTTTTATTTTTACGAATGTTGGTAACCAACCTTTAATTATCAAAAATATTCAATCTTCTTGTGGTTGTACAGTACCTAAAAAACCAACAGAACCAATTATGCCAGGCGAAAAAGGAGAAATTAAAGTTTCTTATGACACAAACAGAGTTGGCGGTTTTTCTAAATCTATTACGATTTTTTCGAATGCTAAAAATTCAAGAAAAGTTATTGTAATTAAAGGTTTTGTTGTAGAGAAAATGTAAGTCGTTAAATTTTCTTTACCAATCTAAATTGAAATTTCATTTCAACTCCTAATCTTTCAATCGTCATTCTTATTCTATTATTATCACCAGATTGAAACTTACTTAAGAGCTCTTTTAATGTTAACTGATGTCCATCAATTCCGTTAATACTTAAAATTACGTCTTCTTCTTGTATTCCTACTAATCCGGCAGGCGAATTTTCTAATACATGTTTTACTTTATATGAAGGTTTAAACCGATAAGTATAACTAGTGACTAAAGAAATAGTATTTGTATTTGTGGTTTGAGAATTACCACTAGAATAAGTGTCTGAGAATTTTGTTGCTTCCTTTTCTTTTACTAAAACTTTACCATTATAAACTACATCTAAACCACTCATATTGTAATCAAATCCACCTCTAAAAGATCCACTCTTTTTTAGTGTAATTTTATTGTTTTGGTAATCAACCCAAATTTTAAAACGGTTTAGAATGTTACCGCCAATACTTCCATTTCGCTCTTTAAATTGTCTTGCATAAAATGTAGATGTAGAATCTAAAAATGAAGCTGTAGGCTCTTTAATTTTAAAACTCCCAATAGAAATCTGCTTAATTCGGCTTTTATTACCATAAATAGTTCCACTAATACCTTCACCTAAAATATCTTTAAAATGTCTAATTGGTGTTTGAATTTCTTCTTTTGTGTTTTCAAATAACCAGAGAGATTCAGAACCACCAGTATCTATTAATAATTTTACGTCAGTTAATCTATTACCAATAGTATCTAGTTGAATTTTAGCATTTATATATGGTTTATTTCTATAAAATTGCAAAGGAAAAGTTTCGCATTTTCTACATTTATCATACTTATAAAACTCTGGATTATAAAAATAAACTCGTTTTGTAATATAGTTTATATGAACGATAGCATCTTTAAACAAATTATACCCAACAATACCATGAATAGTTATACCCATTTTCCCAGAAACATCGAATTTATCTTTTAAGAGAACATAAATTTCTTGATTCTTACCAACTAAATTTTTAATTTTCAAGGTATTATTTGTAGAGATCAATGCGTCCATTAAATTTCCCTTTCCTAAACCTTGTAATGATATTTTTTTTACATCATTTAATCCGATACTATCATTTTGTGATAAATTAAAAAGTATGGTTTTATTAACCCCAGTATCTAGAATAAAAGACAATTGCTTTCCGTTAACTTCCATTGGAATAATAATTAAGTTATTAATTAAGTTAAACCTCACAAATTGTTCTTTTTGGTAGGGTCCGAAAAAACTAAACTGAGATTGAGATTTCGCTGTAATCGAAAAAACAATTAAGAATAAAAAGAATAAGTTCTGTTTTTTCATCAAAAAAAAGTGCCTTATAATGAATGTTAATATAAAAATTTACGTTATTGGTTATTTCTTTTTAGAAAATAATTAACCTTTTCAATTTAAAAAAAAGAAATGAAAAACCGAACACATTATTGAAAATAAATTCAGAAATTTGTTCTAAATATTACTAATCGAAAATCAAAAATTATGCCTTTAATTTCAAAGAAAGGAAACTTAATGCCAGAATCGCCAATTCGTAAATTGGTGCCTTATGCAGAAAATGCATATAAACAAGGTAAAACAGTCTATCATTTAAACATTGGTCAACCAGATATTAAAACACCCCAAGTTGCTTTAGATGCAATTTCTGTTCACTCATTAACAACTATTGCATACACAAGATCAGAAGGTTCTGAAGCGTATAGAACAAAAATCGCCAACTATTATAGCAAACACAATATTCATGTAAAACATGATGAGATCATAGTTACAACTGGTGGTAGTGAAGCGTTACTCTTTGCTTTTGGAAGTACTATGGATGTTGGCGATGAAATCATTATTCCTGAACCTTTTTATGCTAATTACAACGGGTTTTCTATTGCATCTGGAGTAAATGTTGTTCCTGTAATTTCTAAAATTGAAGATAATTTTGCATTACCACCAATAGAAGAATTTGAAAAATTAATTTCATCAAAAACAAAAGCTATTTTAATTTGTAACCCTGGAAATCCAACAGGATATATTTACAGTAAAGAAGAAATTCAAAAATTAGCTGCTATCGTAAAAAAACACGATTTGTTTCTAATTTCTGATGAAGTATATCGTGAATTCGCTTATGATGGCATAAAACATTATTCGATTTTAGAAGAAGAAAGTTTAGCTGATAACGCCATTATTATTGATTCTGTATCAAAAAGATACAGTATGTGTGGCGCAAGAATTGGGTGTTTAGTTTCTAAAAATAAAGACGTTATCAAAACAGCTTTAAAATTTGCACAAGCACGTTTAAGTCCGCCAACATTGGCGCAAATTGCTTCAGAAGCGGCATTAGAAACACCTCAAAGTTACTTTGACGAAGTAATTGAAGAATATGTAAAAAGAAGAAATATACTAATTGAAGGTTTGCAACAAATAGACGGAATAAAAGTAGCAAAACCTAAAGGAGCATTTTATTGTATTGTAGAATTACCCGTTAAAAATGCCGATAACTTTGCTAAATGGTTGTTAGAATCTTTTGATCTTAATGGAGAAACTGTAATGGTTGCTCCTGCTGCTGGATTTTATTCAACTCCAGGTGTTGGATTAAATCAAATAAGAATTGCGTATGTTTTAAATACTGATAGTTTAAAAAAAGCAATTAACATTTTAAAAGAAGCTTTAAAAGTATATAAAGATTAGTGACCATTTTAAACAACATATCTTTAAAAGAATACAATACGTTTGGTGTAGAATGTTACGCCAAACGTTTTGTTTCTATAGAATCATTTTACCAATTACAACAGCTACTAAAAAACGAACACGATGTGTTTTTAATTAGTGGCGGAAGCAACATGTTGTTAACTAAAAACATTGACAAACTTGTTGTATTAATCAATATAAAAGGGATTTCTATTGATCAAGAAAATGAAAACGCTGTCCATTTAACTGTGAATGCAGGAGAGAATTGGCACGAATTTGTTTTGTGGTGTATTTCTCAAGATTTTGGTGGTTTAGAAAACCTTTCTTTAATTCCGGGTAATGTTGGTACTTGCCCAATACAAAATATTGGTGCTTATGGCGTAGAGGTAAAAGACACCATTACGAAAGTTGAAGCCTTAGAAATTGAAACAGGAAAACTAATTACTTTTTCAAATGCTGACTGTAATTTTGGATATCGAAATTCAATCTTCAAAAATGAAGCTAAAGGGACCTATGTTTTAACTGCTGTTAGTTTTAGATTGACAAAAAACACACATCAACTAAACACCTCTTATGGAGCTATTGAAACAGCTTTAGAAGAACAAAATATTTCAAACCCAACCATAAAAAATATTTCTGATGCCGTTATTGCGATCAGAAAATCAAAACTTCCAGATCCAAAAGAAATTGGAAATAGCGGAAGCTTCTTTAAAAACCCTGTGATTTCTACTAAACAATTTTTAGAATTACAAAAAGAATTTCCAACAATACCAAGTTATAAAATAACTAAAACTGAAACTAAAGTTCCGGCTGGCTGGTTAGTAGAACAAAGCGATTTTAAAGGCAAACGCTTTGGTGACGCTGGTGTACACAAAAAGCAAGCGTTGGTTTTGGTGAATTATGGAGATGCCTCGGGTAAAGAAATTCTTGAACTTGCAGAAAAAATACAAGAAACCGTTTTTAAGAATTTTCAAATTTCTTTAGAAATTGAAGTGAATATTATTTAAAGTTCTTTTTTAAGTAGTTTTATATGCCTTACTATTCTATCTATTTCCACTGCCAAAGTACCGTTATACACACCTCTTATTCTTCCTTTTTTATCAATTAGTATAAAGTTTTCTGTGTGAATAAAAGCATCTTCATCTTGCGTTTTCACAAAATCTTCATCCGCAAAATAACCTTGCCTAGCAATACTGTAAATTTCTTTTTTACCACCAGTAACTAAGTTCCATTTCTTAGAATTTACATTATTCTCTAAAGCATATTCTTTTAAAACGGGTACAGAATCTTTAACCGGAGTCACAGAATGTGACAATAATACAATACCTGTATCCTCTTTAAAAACCTCTTGTAGCTCACCCATGTTTTTAGCTAACCTTGGGCAGATACCTGGGCAAGAAGTAAAGAAAAAATCTGCTATATATATTTTTCCTTCATAGGTTTTGTTCGTTACAGTTTCTCCTTCTTGATTTGTAAACGTAAACGGCGGAATCGTATGAATATTTACATACTCCTCTGAAGTTTCTGAAATCCATTCAGGAGTAAATTCTGCCGAATTAAAAAACGGTAAAGTTGTTTCTTTGTTTACTTTAGGTGCTGTTTTACAAGCAAATATTGTAGTCAGAGCCAGTATTATATATATGCTATTTTTCATCATTCGTTTTTACTGAATAACACTTTTTTAATCCGATTAAACCAAATCTTTCTCCATTAACAACCGTGTAGTTGGCTCTTATATTTCCATTTGACAACCACATTTTTTGCGTTCCAGCTTCTTTTCCGTCTATATAATTAAACACGCTTACTAATTGCCCATTTGCATACCATTCTTTAATAGTACCGTGGTAAGCTCCCTGATTACTAAATGGATATTCAAATTTTTGTTGACCGTTTTCTCTCCAAGACTTATGCACGCCTACTTTGCGCCCATTTTTATAAAAACGAAGCTCCGCTAAAGAATCATTTTGAAACAGCTTTCGCTCTTCTCCTTCTTTTTTTCCGTTTACATAATTTGCAGTATTCTTCGTTTGATTTACCTCATTAAAGGATTTTAAAACCCCATTAAATGGAGTGTTATTATAATACAACACACCATTGTTTAGTTGTAAACTTTTATGCTCTTCAAACAACACCAAGTGTGCTTTCTTACTCTCTTTACAAGAAATAAGACAACATAGAATCGTTATATATATAAACTGCTTCAAATTTATTGCGTAATGTTTCCTGGAGTTCCAAAATAACCATTCCCGTTTATATATGGATCTTCATTTGGAGTTACGTGGTAATGATAAATTCCATTCGGAAAATCTACCGTAACACTGGTATGACCATGATACGCATCCAAATCTGAGTTTGTAATTGTTTGTCTGTTTTCAACAGGTCCGTACACAGGAAAACCATCCGCTAATACTCCTAAAAAGGCACTATTCCCTAATAAACCAGTCAAATATATTGGCTCTATATGATAATGATATTGTCCAGAGTTCTGTGGATGTCCCAAAAACTGATCAAAAGAGTTAATCTCATTTGTCAACGCCAGATTGTTTGGCCCAGCATATTGATTGTAAAAAACAACGCCATTTACTGAGATACCAATAGGACCTAAAGAAGTTGCTCGTTTAGTACTTGCTTCTGATGGATTCAAAGGAACAGAAATAGATATATTTTGAGAACTAATTCTATTTGGATTCAAGTGAAAACTAGTATTTGGTCCGTTATACGCTTCATATAACGCATTGTTTGTTTGCCAATACGGACTTTTATGATCTGGAAGATTCTGAGTCGTAAACGTAACCATATTTCCATTTATCGCCACGGCTAAACCCGTTCCGTTAAACTTAGACAAAATTGGTGTAATGTCATAACTTGTTGCTGTAGGACTATCTGTTTCATCTTCTGATGATGAACTACATGCTACCCAGCTTAATGAAGTAATAATTATTAACGATAAAACTTTTAGTATACTCTTATTTTTCATGATTATCCTTTTTAGGTTCTACACCTTTAGATTCGTTTTTAATAAAAAACTTGCGGTAAGTATTAATTATTTCTTCTGGGCGGACGATTTCCTGATACTCTTCTCATCACTTTCTGAATAACGCTATCGAATTTTTGCTTCTGATTTCCTTTACAGATGCTTCTTAAGCCTTTAAAATACCTGTAGGTTATTATTTCTTTTTTTGCTTCAAGACCTCCAATTAAATTAGCAATAGAATCACTATTAACTGAGCTGTTTTTAAAATTAAATAATTGATCTTTTAATGGTTTCATTCCATCCATAACCATTTTCATTTCCTCACGATGAGAAAACCTCAATTCTTCAAATTTATTGAGTTGCTCATCAGAAAAATTTAATTCATTTAGTAGAAAACTATCTGGAGATTTAGGTTTTAAATGTGGTTTATCCAACAACATAAAAATCAAAATAGCATTTGCCAGCACTAATAATATAAGTAAAACATAAAGTAATTTTGGTTTCATATGATTTAATTTAGGAAGGTATTAGTAGAAGACAAACTATATTCTTTTGCAAAATTATCCATCGTATTTGAATTGTTCTCCTTAAAAACATAAAATAAGGATATTGCATTGATTAACAACACCAAAGCAATGGCTTCAAATTGCAAGCTCGGAGTAAACCATTGTTTTACAACAATACTCTTCTCTTCTTTTAAAAACATTTTATTTAGAACTCTTTGTTTAAAAAATGGAGAGACAGTTGTTTTCTCAATGGAACTCAACACCTCAAAAGTGTTTTCTATTTGCTCAGATATGATTTTATTTTTCATCAGGTATAGTATTAGATGCTCTAAAACTCAAAAACTTGCGTTTGCGCGTTATTTTGTATAATAATTTTTTAATTTCTCTTGTAAATTCTTTTTTGCTCGATGCATTAACGATTCTACAGAAGACAAACTTTTGTTTACAATTCCTGTAATTTCTTGGTAACTTTTTCCATCCACTTTATGTAATGTAAACACGATTCGCTGCTGTTCTGGTAATTGCTGAATTGCAGAAAATAAAATGGCTCCTTTTTCTTTATTTTCCATCAAAAACCCTGGATGATTAAAGTCTGAGAAGTACACAGTTTTATCAATCGGAATCTCATTCCCTAATATCGCACTAAAAAAAGAAAACCTCTTTTTAGTGTTTTTTTTTCGTAAAAACTCTAACGATTTATTGGTTGCCACTCTATAAATCCACGTAGATAATTTTGACTCTCCTTTAAATTTACCAATAGATTTAAATACCTCTAAAAACACTTCTTGCGCTACATCTTCTGCATCTTCTTTACTCGCTACAAAAGACAAGCAGGTATGAAATACTTTTTGTTCATACTCACCTAACAAGATCGTAAAAGCTTTTTGACTTCCTCTTTTCAGGTCGTTAATAAAATCTAATTCGTTCAAAGGGCTGGTTAATTTCTAACGAAAGTAATTAAAAACCAGAAAAAACAATCAATACTTTAACCTAATTTCATTGTCCCTTTTTTCAAATATTGAGTATCTTTGTACTCACAAAATCACTTTTATAATGAAACTTTTTTTATTAACTATAGGTTTATTAGGATTGGCTTTTGCCGGAATTGCAATAAAAATTTGGGCAAAAAAAGACGGAAAATTTGCGGGTACTTGTGCTAGCCAAAACCCTATGCTTAATGAAACAGGAGAGTCTTGTGGGTTTTGTGGAAAAACACCTGAGCAATTTAAAAATTGCACTGAACCTCAACATAACTAATTAATTTTTGCAATATGATTCTTACAGTTATTTTCTACATTCTCGTAGTAACAACTGCCATTCAAATTAGTTATTTTCTGTGTTTTTCTTCAATTCTGTTTTTAAAAGAAAAGAAAGTGTCTACTGAACAAATTCCTATTTCTATTATTGTTTGTGCTAAAAATGAAGCGGAAAATTTACAAGAGTTTTTACCAAGCATTATCAATCAAAAATATTCAAATTTCGAACTTGTTTTAATTAACGATGCTTCTTCTGATGATACTTTAGAAGTCATGAAATCTTTTAAAGAACAACACGCAAACATTAAAATTGTAAACGTAAAAAATAACGAAGCTTTTTGGGGAAATAAAAAATACGCACTAACACTCGGAATTAAAGTTGCGACAAACGAACATTTATTGTTTACTGATGCAGATTGTAAACCAGTTTCTAAGCTCTGGATTCAAACAATAGCTCAGAAATTTTCTAATAAAAAAACAATTGTGTTAGGTTACGGAAAATATAAAACTCTTAACACTTTCGTGAATATATTAGTCCGATTTGAAACTTTAATTACTGCCATCCAATATTTTAGTTACGCCAAATTAGGTTCTCCTTATATGGGTGTTGGAAGAAATTTAGGGTATACAAAAAAAGAGTTCTTTAAAACTAACGGATTTATCAGTCATATTCAAGTTAGATCTGGCGACGATGATTTGTTTATTCAAGAAGCCGCAACAACAACAAATACAGAAATTTGTTTACAGGCTAAAAGCTTTACAACTTCAAATCCGCCAGTAACATTAAAAGAATGGTATCGTCAAAAAAGAAGGCATATTTCAACTTCTTCTTATTATAAATTTAAACATAAGTTTTTTTTAGGATTGTATTTTATCAGTAAGTTTCTATTTTATGTTACAGGATTTATTCTTTTCTTTTTAATGAGTTGGAAACTCATTACTCCAATCGTTGCGTTTTATTTTATTGGCTTATATTTCATTTTTGGTTTATCAGCAAAACGTTTAAAAGAAAAAAATCTAATTTTAATCCTTCCTTTTTTAGAAATTTTTCTGCTTCTGTTTCAATTTACTATCTTTATCTCCAATACTTTTTCAAAACCTACACATTGGAAATAAAAGACGACGAATTACTACAAACTATACAAAAAGCAAAAGACGGTAATCAGCTTGCTTTTAATATACTTCTGGATAATTTCTGGAATAGTGTGCATAATTTTCAATTAAAAAGGCATCAAAATGAAAATGATGCAGAAGATATTACCATTCAAACTTTTTCTAGAGCTTTTGATAAAATTGACACTTTTGATGAAAAACATCAATTTAAAACGTGGTTAATTACCATTTCAAAAAACATTCATATTGATACATTACGCAAAAAGAAATCTTCAATTTTAGCGGAATCATATAAAGAAGAAAGTTCTGAAATTTATGAAGTTGCTGATGACAATCCAACGCCAGAAGACAAGATCATTACAGAGCAAAATTTAGCCAAATTACTAAAAGACATCAAGCAGTTAAAACCAAAATATCAAGAAGTAATTAACTTACGTTATTTTCAAGAATTAAGTTATAAAGAAATCTCAGAACAAATTGGAGAACCTATGAATAACGTAAAAGTAAAAATTTTAAGAGCTCGAAAGTTATTGGCTGAGATTATTAAAAAATCTTAATATGAAAAAAATATTTCTAAATTCACTTGGTCCAGGTTTATTATTTGCGGGAGCAGCAATTGGTGTTTCGCATTTGGTACAATCTACCAAAGCTGGAGCAGATTTTGGTTTTGGTTTATTATGGGCATTGCTTTTGGTGCATTTATTTAAATATCCATTTTTTCAATTCGGACCACGTTACGCTGCAGCTACTGGAGAAACCTTACTTGATGGTTACAAAAAACTAGGAAAACCTGTTTTAGTCGCTTATTACATTATCAATTTTGCAACCATGTTTACCATTCAAGCTGCAGTTACAATTGTTACTGCTGGTATTGCTTCTCAGTTATTTGGTTTTACAAACGATTTGGTTTTATGGTCAGTTATTATTATTATTATTAGCGTCTTAATCCTAATTATTGGAAAATATAAATTGCTAGATAATTTGATGAAATACATCATTATCTTATTAACTATAAGTACACTAATTGCGGTTTTAGTTGCATTATTTAACACCAAAGAAACATTCGATTTTGTTCAAATTTTTCCAACAGGAACCATAGAAATTACTTTCTTAATTGCTTTTTTAGGTTGGATGCCAGCTCCATTAGATGTTTCTGTTTGGCACTCTATATGGACGTTAGAAAAAGACAAAACCACCCATATAAAGACAAAACCAAATCAAGCTATTTTCGATTTTAATATTGGTTATTTAGGCACACTCTTTCTTGGTGTTTGTTTTGTAATGTTAGGTGCTTTGGTAATGTTTAATTCTGGAGAAACTTTTTCGAATAGTGGCGGAGTTTTTGCATCGCAATTGATCAATTTATATACTAAAAACCTTGGAGAATACTCATATATTTTAATCGCTGTTGCTGCGTTTACAACTATGTTTAGTACAACAATTACAACCTTAGATGCATCGCCAAGAGCAATGACAAAAACCACCGAATTACTTTTTGACAAAAAAACAAAATTCAATTATTGGTTTTGGATTCTGTTTTTAGCTTTTGGCACGTTTATCATCTTACATTTCTTTATGAGTAATATGGGTTTATTGGTTAAGATTGCAACGATTTTATCATTTTTAACAGCACCTTTTTATGCGATTCTTAATTACATTTTAATCACAGGAAAACATACTCCAAAAGAACATCAACCAACAATCTATTTAAAAATTCTGAGTTGGTTTGGGATTGCTTTTTTAATAGGTTTTAGTGTTTTGTTTTTATTCAATTTATAAAAATTTTAATTATTTTAGGAAGTTTTGTAGTTGAAGTATTATTTGAAGTATTGATTTCTATTAAAAAACCAATTCACAAAGAATAATTTTTCATCTTTCTTACTATACAAAAAAGTTATAATTGGTTGTTTAAAAAAATATTCTTGTAACTTTGCAAATCAATTTTTATGTAGCATGATAAACGAGTCAGCAATTATTCCAGAAAAAGTAAAAAAACCCAAATGGTTGCGTGTAAAGTTACCCGTTGGTGAAAAATACACTAAGCTTAGAGGATTAGTAGACAAGTACAACCTAAATACAATTTGTGCAAGTGCTGGTTGTCCTAATATGGGAGAATGTTGGGGAGAAGGAACTGCTACATTTATGATCCTTGGAAATACATGTACACGTTCTTGTGGTTTTTGTGGAGTAAAAACAGGAAGACCAGATACAGTTGAATGGGATGAGCCTGAAAAAGTTGCACGCTCTATTAAATTGATGGGTATTAAACATGCGGTTATAACATCTGTAGATAGAGACGATTTAAAAGATGGTGGCTCAATTATTTGGGCAGAAACAGTAAATGCTATTAGAAGAGCAAACCCTACGACCACTTTAGAAACATTAATTCCAGATTTTCAAGGAAACGAAAAACAAATTGATCGAGTTATAAAAGTTGCGCCAGAAGTAGTTTCTCACAATGTAGAAACTGTAAGAAGGTTAACTAGAGAAGTTCGAATTCAAGCAAAATACGATAGAAGTTTAGGTGTTTTAAAATACTTAAAAGATAACGGAATGCGTACCAAATCTGGTATCATGTTAGGGTTAGGAGAAAAAGAAGAAGAAGTAATTCAGACCCTAAAAGATTTACGTGGAGTTGGAGTAGATGTTGTGACCATTGGCCAGTATTTACAACCCACAAAAAAACACTTACCTCTTCATGAGTATATCACTCCTGATCAGTTTAAAAAATATGAAACGTTGGGTTTAGAAATGGGCTTTATGTATGTAGAAAGTGGTCCATTAGTGCGTTCTTCTTACAAAGCTCATAAGCACGCAAGCTAAATTTTTAATAAAAGATATTAATAAACTCACAAAGTCTATCCATAAGCTTTTTTATTTCTATAATAAACACCAATTTTTATTGAAGTGTTCTCAATAAAAATTACAATACTTTTAAATATTTCTCAGTTATCTTCATTCAAAAGTTAATAAAATGTAAAAATCACATTTATTTAACTTTTTGTTAAAGAAAAATATATTTTTGGCACAGGATTTGCAAAATAGAAAGATGAAAACAAAGGTGAGAGACTTGTTTTCATTGTGTAAATTATTTGAATTAGTTGATTAAAAAAACCACTTCGTTTGAAGTGGTTTTTTAGTTTGTTATTTATTTTAATTAAATAGCACTAATAATATCGTGCTTTGTAATAATACTGTATTTTCCGTTTTCTAAATCTACTAACACAGCTTGATTTTCTTTTGTTATCAATTTAGAAACTTCAACGATTGATGCAGACATTTTTACTACAGGATATTTAGCTCCCATAACTTCTTTTATTGGCTTGTCTGCAATATTTGTATCTTGCAAATAACTTCTTAATAAATCTGTTTCGTCTAAAGAACCCACAAATCCACTTATATCTTCAACCGGAATTTGAGAAATTTTATATTCTTTCATTCTTTCAATGGCATGTGAAACCAATTCTTCTGTTTTTACAGAAACCAATGGTTCATCTGCGTGATTTTTAATTAAATCTGCAGCAGTTGTAATTTTTTCTTCTAAAAAACCACGTTCACGCATCCATTCATCATTAAACATTTTTCCAACATATCTACTTCCATGATCGTGAAACAACACAACCACAACATCCTCTTTTGTAAAATGCTCTTTTAACTGCAACAATCCTTTTATAGCAGAACCAGCAGAATTACCAACAAAAATTCCTTCTTCTTTGGCTATTTTACGTGTATAAACAGCAGCATCTTTATCGGTTACTTTTGTAAAACCATCAATAATAGAGAAGTCAACATTTTTTGGTAAAATATCTTCTCCTATTCCTTCTGTGATGTATGGATAAATTTCATTTTCATCAAAAATACCAGTTTCATGATATTTTTTAAATACAGAACCATAGGTATCAATTCCCCAAATTTTAATATTCGGATTTTGTTCTTTTAAATATTTTCCAACTCCAGAAATGGTTCCACCAGTTCCAACTCCAACTACAAAATGAGTAATTTTGCCATCAGTTTGTTCCCAGATTTCTGGCCCAGTTTGTTCATAATGTGCTATTGAGTTACTTGGATTGTCATATTGATTTACATACCAAGAATTTGGAGTTTCTGCCCCTAATCGTTTAGAAACTGAATAATAAGAACGAGGATCTGTAGGTTCAACGTTTGTTGGACATACAATTACTTCTGCTCCAACAGCTCGTAAAATGTCCATTTTTTCTTTAGATTGTTTATCAGAAATAACAAAAATACATTTGTAGCCTTTTACAATTGCTGCTAATGCCAATCCCATTCCTGTGTTCCCAGAAGTTCCTTCAATGATGGTTCCACCTGGTTTTAATCTTCCATCTGCTTCTGCATCTTCAATCATTTTTAACGCCATTCTGTCTTTTACAGAGTTTCCTGGGTTAAACGTTTCTACTTTCGCCAACACCAATGCGTCAACTTCTTTTGTAACGGAATTTAATTGCACTAAAGGTGTGTTACCAATAGTTTCTAATATGTTTTTTGCGTATTTCATCTACTTAAATTATTATGCAAAGAAACAAAATATTTAAGAGAGTTAATTGCCTAATAGATTCCTTTTTTCAAAGGATTATGCATTACTCAAATTGAATAGATTTTGACGGATTGATTTTTGTGATGATGTAAGAAGGAATTATTAGCATTAAAAAACACAGAATTAAAGTTCCCACATTTAAAGCTAAAATTGCAAAAATATTAATATCAATAGGAACTTTAGAAACGTAATAGGTTGTTGGATCTAATGTGATAAAACCAAATTGTTGTTGTAAAACTAATAGGGTAATTCCAATTAAATTTCCCCAAAGTAATCCCTTTAAAATTAAATAACTGGCATTGTATAAAAAGATTTTACGAACGCTCCAATTATCACTTCCAAGTGCTTTTAGAATTCCGACCATTTGTACGCGTTCTAATATAAGAACCAATAAAGCTGTGATCATATTTATACTGGCAACTAAAATCATAATTCCGATAATAAACCACACATTATTATCAAACAATTCAATCCATTCAAAAATAAATTGATAATTATCTTCTATCGTATTACTATTTAAAGTTGATCCAATTGCCGCGTATACTTCATCTCCTTTATGCTTAATAGCATCAAAATTATCAATCAATACTTCAAAACCACCTATTTGAGTTTCATTCCATTTATTTAAACGCTGAATTTCTCTAATATCGCCAATCATCATGTTTTTATCAAACTGATTAAAGCCTGTGTCATAAATTCCAACAATCACTAATTTGTATCTGCTAGGTAATTTATTTTTGGTCGATTTTAAGAAAAAAACATTAATTGTATCATTCAGTTTTAAATTCAATCTATCTACCAACGTTTTAGAAATCAATACATCTCTATTTCTCTGCTGATTAAAATTTGGCAGCTTTCCTTTCACCAAATATTCCGTAAAAAAAGACCAATCGTAATCTGTAGAAACTCCTTTAAAAATAATGCCTTCAAAATCGGTCTCAGTCCTTATTAAACCTGCTTTATTGGCAAAAATTTGTACTTTTTTTATGCCTTTAATATTTTTAAATTTAGGATAAAAATCTTGGTTTTTATCAATAGGAGTTATAGAAACTTCAGAGTTGTTGTCATCATAATTTGTAATTTGAATATGTCCTTTAAAACCAGAAATTTTATCTCTAATTTTATGTTGCATTCCGCTTCCGGTTGCAATGGAAATCATCATAATAATAATGCCTAATGCAATTGCAGTGATTGCAATTTTTATTATTGGAGATGAAATGCTATTTTTATACTCTTTACCAGCAATAATACGTTTAGCAATAAATAACTCGTAATTCAATTTTATGATTCCATTAGTTCGTCTCAAAAGTACATATTTAATCTTATTCTTATGCATTAGTTTTAGTTTGACTACTTGTGCTCAAACTTCTACGGAAATTAAAGTTGGCGCTGAACAAACAGAACTCTATTTAAATTTATTAAAAGGGAAGAATATTGCTCTTGTAGCAAACCAAACATCTGCTATAGAAAAAAGAGGAAAAAGAAAAGAGAAAAGATTTACTCATCTAGTAGATAGTTTGCTTTCTTTAAAGATTAAGGTGAAAAAAGTTTTTGCTCCTGAACATGGTTTTAGAGGAAAAGCAGATGCAGGAGAGATTATAAAAGACGGATTTGACAACAAAACCGGTTTACCAATTTTTTCTTTATACGGGAAAAACAAAAAACCTTCTGCAGACCAATTAGAAGGAATTGATGTAATTGTCTTTGACATTCAAGATGTTGGGGCACGTTTTTATACCTACATTTCTTCTTTACATTATGTGATGGAAGCAGCAGCAGAAAATAAAATCCCTGTAATCATTTTAGACAGGCCAAATCCGAATGGATATTATATTGATGGACCCATTTTAGAAAAGGAACACAAAAGTTTTGTTGGTATGCATCCTGTTCCTGTTGTTTACGGAATGACAATTGGTGAATACGGACAAATGATAAACGGAGAAAAATGGTTAGAAAATGGTGTCAAATGTGATTTAACTGTAATTCCGTTAAAAAATTATTTGCATAATTCAACTTATCGTTTACCTATAAAACCTTCGCCAAATTTACCAAATGACAAAGCAATAAATTTATATCCAAGTTTGTGTTTTTTTGAAGGAACAACAATTTCTGCAGGAAGAGGAACAGAAATGCAATTCCAAATTTATGGTGCACCTTTTTTAAATAAAGAGGGATTTTCATTCACACCAAAATCAAATGAAGGCGCAAAATATCCGAAGTTTAAAAATCAAATCTGTTATGGCGAAAACTTAATAGAAACTAAAAACTTACATCAGTTAAATTTATCTTGGTTGATAAAAGCTTACAAACAAAACACATCAGAAAATTTTTTCAATGCTTTTTTTACTAAACTAGCAGGAACAGAAAAATTACAGAAACAAATTGAAAATAATGTTTCAGAAAAAGAAATTAAAAAATCTTGGCAAAAAGATATAAATGCGTTTAAAAAAATTAGAAAAAGATATTTGATCTATAAATAGGTATCATTCCATATTTATAGGCTTACGATATCCTTGAAACGGTTGTTTTAATAAGGCTACCATTAGTATTGTTCGCTTCATTTAGAAGCTATCAATATCTTATTTTGTCATTCCTGCGCAGGCAGGAATGACAACTGAAAATATACTACTCCATGTTTGTAGGCTTGCGATATCCTTGAAAAGGTTGTTTTAATAATTCTTTTAAAGATGAATTTGTTTTTTCATTCGGAAAAGTATCTACTCCGTACACAATTTTTTCGCGCTCTAAATACAAATAGGTTCCGAAAATTCTATCCCAAATAGAAAATATATTTCCGTAATTAGAATCTGTATAGGGCAACATATGATGATGATGTATTTTATGCATATCCGGAGAAATGATAAAATAACTCAACATTTTATCAACACTTTTGTTCATCTTTAAATTTGCGTGTGTAAACTGTGTAAAAATTAACGACATCGATTGGTAAATCATTACAATTGCAATTGGTGCTCCAACCACAAAAACGCCAAATAAGGTAAATGCAAAACGAATCATACTTTCTAATGGATGATGTCTGTTGGCGGTTGTTGTATCTACTTTATGATCTGTATGATGCACCAAATGAATCATCCACAAAGGTTTCACTTTATGCTCTACAAAATGTGCTAAATACGCTCCAAAAAAATCTAACAATACCACACCTAAAACAACATATAACCACAATGGCATTTCTGGCAACCAATTAATAATTCCGAATTTATTGGTTTGAACCCAATCAGCAGATTTCAACAATAAAAAAGCTAGTGAAAAATTAATTACAATCGTTGTAGCTGTGAAAAATAAATTAGGAAATGCGTGTTTCCATTTTTTATAATTGAATGTAAACAAAGGTAAAGCACCCTCTAGAATCCAGAAAAAAGTAATTCCACCAACAAGGATCAAACTTCTATGTAAAGACGGAATGGTTTCGAAATAATTTATGATTGTTTCCAAAGAAATATATTTTTTCTAAAAATAAGAAAATTAAATAACTCTTTTACTTCTTAAAATTGATATCAAATTTCGTTCAATTTTTCATTAACTTTATTAAACATTTTGTATGTTTACTAAAATACATAATAAAGGATCCCTAACTATACCTGAAATAGCAAGAACTAGAGCTATAGATTATTAAAAAATAAGTAACAATATAAACTTTAAGAAGTAATGAACGCGTTGGTAGAAAGAGCTTTGAAATTTGAAGAAACAAGTTTAAAGGCATTAACAACAAATGAGAGAATAATCATTTCAAGAGAAGCAAAAGAATTAATATTAGGTTTAAATGAAATCTACAAAGAAAAAAAAGATTCAAAAATTATGGATCTTATGAAAAAATTAACATTGATAAAACAAAAAGTTGAAAAGCGTTTAAAAGGGAAACCTACAAGCTCTTAAAAACAACAACTTAATTCCTTCTAACTTTTTTGTTAGAATGCATTGGTAACCTTTTTTTTAATTCCTCAACAATATTGTATGCAGCAGGACAAATCGCTGTGTTATCTAATGTTAATTCTGTAATTTGAATAAACTTTGTCCGATTTGTATGCGGATATTCTGAGCAAGCTTTTGGTCTTACATCATAAATAAAACACGAATTATCGTTTTCATTAAAAAAAGTACATGGAACAGATTTTAATACCATAAAATCATCATCATCTCTTTCTAAATATTTAGTTTTAAACTCAACAACTTTCAGACGTAAATGTTTAGAAATACGCTCAACATCTTTTTCTGTAAAAATAGGACTCGTAGTTTTACAACAATTTCCACAGGCTAAACAATCCGTTTTTTTAAATTCAGCATCATGTAATTCTTGCATGACAACATCTAAATTTTTAGGTGTTCTTCTTTTTAAGTTCGTGAAATATTTTTTACTCTCTTTTTTTGCTTCTTCTGCCAATTTTGGCAATTCGGCTAAACGTTTATCCATGTTTTTCATACAATTGCAAAAATAAGATTATTAACAAGAAGAATCATTTTAATTTTCATCTTTAAAATTTGAAAGAAAAAATGAAATAAAATATGTAATTTTGCACTTCAATTTTAAGAAATCAATGAGTATTCAAAATCGTATAGAAACTGCTGTAAAAAAAGGATTTTTAACTTTATATGATGCCGAAATTCCTTCTATAGAATTTCAAGCAACACGTAAAGAATTTGAAGGAGATATTACTGTGGTTGTTTTTCCTATGCTACGTTACAAAAAAGGAAATCCGGTTCAGATTGGGAACGATTTAGGAAATTATATTGCAGAAAATGTACAAGAAGTTACTCGTTTTAATGTGGTAAAAGGCTTTTTAAACCTAGTGATTAGTGATACTATCTATTTAGATTCTTTCAATAAAATATTTACAAATAACACTTACGGTTTTGTAAAACCATCAAATAATAATGATGCTGTTTTGGTTGAATATTCTTCACCAAATACAAATAAACCATTACATTTAGGTCATGTTCGTAATAATTTATTAGGATATGCTGTTTCAGAAATTTTGAAAGCCTCTGGAAAAAAAGTGTATAAAACTCAAATTATAAACGATAGAGGAATTCATATTTGTAAGTCGATGTTGGCTTGGCAAAAATTCGCTCCCAATGGGAGAGATGGGCAAAAAGAAACTCCACTAACAACCTATAATCAAGACTTAAGAAAAGGCGATAAATTAGTTGGAAATTATTATGTAAAATTCGACCAAGAATACAAAAAAGAAATTACTGACTTAGTTGCTTCAGGAGTAACAGAAGAAGCTGCTAAAAAACAAGCACCTCTATTGTTAGAAGCGCAAGAAATGCTAAAACAATGGGAAGCTGGAGATATCGAAGTTGTTGCTCTCTGGAAAGAAATGAATGCTTGGGTGTATGCAGGTTTTGAAACTACTTATAAAAATTTAGGTGTTGATTTTGATTCTTATTATTACGAAAGCAATACTTATTTATTAGGAAAAGACAATATTGAAGAAGGATTAAAAAATAACATTTTCTTTAAAAAAGATGATGGTTCTGTTTGGATAGATTTAACCGAAGATGGCTTGGATGAAAAAATTGTTTTACGTTCTGACGGAACATCAGTTTATATGACACAAGATATCGGGACAGCAGTGCAACGCTCTAAAGATTATCCTGATGTAAACGGAATGGTTTATACGGTTGGTAACGAGCAAGAATATCATTTTAAAGTGTTGTTTTTAATCTTACAGAAATTAGGGTATTCTTGGGCAGATCAATTGTATCATTTAAGTTATGGAATGGTAGATTTACCTTCAGGTAAAATGAAATCTAGAGAAGGAACCGTTGTTGATGCGGATGAATTAATGGCAGAAATGACTTATACTGCAAGGACTTTATCTCAAGAATTAGGAAAACTTGATGGCTATTCTGAAGATGAAAAAGAATCTTTATATAAAACCATTGGTTTAGGAGCTCTAAAATATTATATCTTAAAAGTAGATCCTAAAAAACGGATTTTATTTGACCCAAAAGAGTCTGTAGATTTTCAAGGAAATACTGGACCATTTATTCAGTATACATATGCAAGAATTCAGTCAATTTTAAGAAAAGCTAACTTTGATTTCAATGTCACATTGAGCACCGTCGAAATGTCTTTGCATCCAAAAGAAAAAGAATTAATAAAGATTATTGAAAATTATCCTGAAATCATTCAGCAAGCAGCAGTAAGTTATTCGCCTGCATTAATTGCAAATTATACATATGATTTAGTAAAAGAATTCAATTCATTTTATCAAAATGTATCAATATTAGGAGAAGAAAATCAAGATAAGAAAGTATTACGTGTACAATTGTCTAAAAAAGTGAGCGATATTATTAAATCAGCTTTTACTTTATTAGGAATTAATGTGCCAGAAAGAATGTAGTTGTCAATTTTGACAATTAACAATGATGCAATTTTATACAAAATGCTTAAATTTGTGTCTTCACTAAAAAAAACTATTGAAAATTTCAATTTTCAAGATTAAATAAAAAAATAAAATACAATGAAATACGACATACTAATTATTGGAAGTGGACCCGGAGGATACGTTACAGCTATTAGAGCATCTCAATTAGGCTTTAAAGTTGCAGTAGTTGAAAAAGAGAATTTAGGTGGAATTTGTTTAAATTGGGGTTGTATTCCTACAAAAGCGTTGTTAAAATCAGCTCAAGTGTATGATTACTTAAAACATGTAGATGACTACGGTTTAAAAGCAGAAGCAATTGACAAAGATTTTGAAGCAGTAATTAAAAGAAGTCGTGGTGTTGCAGAAGGAATGAGCAATGGTGTTGCTTTTTTAATGAAGAAAAACAAAATCGATATTATTGATGGTTTTGGAAAAATAAAACCAGGAAAAAAAGTAGATGTTACCGCTGAAGATGGCAAAGTAACAGAATATAGTGCAGATCATATTATCATTGCAACTGGAGCACGCTCTAGAGTATTACCAAACTTACCACAAGATGGTAAAAAAGTAATTGGTTATAGAGAAGCAATGAGCTTGCCAACACAACCAAAATCTATGATTATTGTGGGTTCAGGAGCAATTGGAGTTGAGTTCGCTCATTTCTATAATTCTATGGGAACTGATGTTACTCTTGTAGAATTTATGCCAAATGTAGTTCCTTTAGAAGACAAAGACGTGTCAAAACAATTTGAGCGTTCTATTAAAAAAGCGGGAATTAAAGTAATGACAAATTCTTCTGTAGAATCTGTTGATACTTCTGGTGATGGTGTTAAAGCAACTGTAAAAACAAGTAAAGGAGAAGAAATTTTAGAAGCGGATATCCTTTTATCTGCAGTTGGAATTAAAACAAATATTGAAAACATCGGTTTAGAAGATGTTGGAATTGTAACGGATAGAGATAAAATTTTAGTAAACGATTGGTATCAAACAAATTTGCCAGGTTATTATGCTATTGGTGATGTGGTTCCTGGACCAGCATTAGCACACGTTGCTTCTGCTGAAGGAATTACTTGTGTTGAGAAAATTGCAGGTTTACATACTGAAGCTATTGACTATGGAAACATTCCTGGTTGTACATATGCAACTCCAGAAATTGCTTCTGTTGGTATGACGGAAGAGCAAGCTAAAGAAGCTGGCTACGAATTAAAAATTGGTAAATTCCCGTTTTCTGCTTCTGGAAAAGCAAAAGCTGCTGGAACTCCAGATGGATTTGTAAAAGTAATTTTTGATGCTAAATATGGTGAGTGGTTAGGTTGTCATATGATTGGTGCTGGAGTTACAGATATGATTGCAGAAGCCGTTTTAGGTAGAAAATTAGAAACTACAGGACATGAAGTTTTAAAAACAATTCATCCACATCCAACAATGAGTGAAGCTGTAATGGAAGCTGTTGCTGCTGCGTATGATGAAGTAATTCATTTATAAGATTAGTATATATACATACTAAAAACCGAAGTTTAACTGCTTCTTTTTCAATGCTATGGTTCCTGATGAGATGGAATTAGCTGATCGTTGGGGAGCAAAACCACAAGAAAAATATCAATTAAAAAGGAATAAAAAACATTCATATTCTTTTTATTTAATTCCGTTTACAAGTGGAACAATAGAGAAATTTGTAGAATTACAACAACAATTTAAATAATGGTAATCACTGCAAATCAGAAAAAAGAAATATTTAAGGCTCTGGCAATTGCCACCGTAAAAATTACTATTACAGGAATTATTATTGGTGTTTTTCACGAATATGATTTTTGGGTTGGCTTATTATTATTTATTCGCTTAATTTCATTTTTATACAAGAACTATTACAAATCAACTTCTAAAAATTGGATTTTATTAGCAGGAATGATCATCACTGGAGTTTTAGGTGTTTGTGCAGAAATGTGGGGTGTAACAAATGCTTTTTGGGAATATCACGATTTAACAAACAATAGACAATTACCTTATTGGCTGCCTTTTGCTTGGATGTTTGCCTTTAGGTTTATTTATCTATTGGAAAGTAAATTAATTGTTTCATTACAATTAAAAAAGATGAGTCACAAAAATTGGCTTGCCATTTTTATTACCGCGTTTTTCCCTGCTTACGGAGAAGTGATTACAATAAACTTAGGTGTTTGGACGTATTCTTGGCCATATCAGTTTTTAGGTGTTCCATTATATGCAGTGCTTTGTTTAGTTGCTTTGCATATGGGAATCAATTTTATGTTGAGTATTTGGGTGAAAAAGAAGAACATAAAAGATGCTGTTTTTATCAACGAAGATTAATTCTGATAACTCCAAGCTACAATTCTTGTCACTTTATTTCCTTGATGCATTGGAATTATTTTAAATTCTTGAACTCCTAATTTCTTACCAGATTTCTGTAAACTTTCTACATTTTCTTTTTTAGAAACTAAACTCGTAAACCACTTACATTGTTCTTTAAACAAAGAACTTTGATATAAATAATTGTGCAAAAATGCTTTTTCTCCGCCAACATACCAAAGTTCATTATTGTTTCCAGCAAAATTACGAACAGCGTTTGTTCCTAAATTTCTAGTTTTTCTTCTGTTTGCTCCTCTCGCCTCTTCTGCTGATTTATAAAAAGGTGGATTACACATTATTGCTGTAAATAAATCTTCTGGTTCTATAATTCCTTTTAAAATATCATTCTCATCAAATTGTTGGCGTAATTTAATTTTAGAATCCAACCCATTATCATCAATAATATCTTGTGCAGAATCTAAAGAATCTAAATCGATATCTGTTCCAACAAAACTCCAATCGTACACAGAAACACCTAATAATGGGTAAATACACGTTGCGCCTGTTCCGATATCTAAAATGTTGATATTTTTTTCTCCTTGCAGCAAATCGTGTAAATGATGAATGTAATCTACTCTACCAGGAATTGGTGGACATAAATTTTCATCTGGAAACTCCCACGTTTTAATACTATAATCTGCAAATAATAAAGATCTATTCAATTCTTTTACTGCTTTTGGATCGGAAAAATCGATACTCAAATTTTCATATTCATTTTCTATCACAAATGCTTCTAATGCAGCATTTACTTTAATCAGTTTTTGAAAATCGTATCCAGAATTATGAATGCTGTTTGGGTGAAAATTAGTTGTTTTCTTCATTATAATTCTAAGATTGTAAATTTTAAATCCAATGGTTTTAATGTTGATTTTAGTGCATCAATAAAAGCATCGCCATATTCTAAATAGTATTCAGAAAAATTACGTTGACGTTCTTCTAAACTTTGATTCGGAAATAACTGTTCTTTTAATTCAGTAATACGAGCTACCAAGTCTTGTTGGCGCCTTTTTTCTGCAATCAATAAACGTTTTTCTAGATTATCTAATCCGTTTAACTGCTTCTTTTCTTGTGCATTTACAGCTCCCAAGAATGATTCATCAGTTTTTTGAGCAACTTCTTTTAATTGTATAAACTGATTAACTAATTGCTTTCTTTGCTCTGAAAAATCCATTTCTATGGTTGAATTTTCTTTCACTTTAACAGCAAGTAAATCATTCAGTTTTAAAAATAATTCTTCGGTAGAAATACTTAAATTATCTAATTTCTCTTGTTGTTTCGCAGAAATAATTTGAACAGAGTTCCGCAATACTAAAATAGGAAAAGGAACTTTTACTTCTTTAAAATACGTTTTTAACTCTAGCCAATACGCCAATTCTCCACCACCGCCAATATATGCCAAGTTTGGTAAAATAACTTCTTGATATAAAGGTCGCATTATAACATTTGGCGAAAATAATTGTGGGTTATCTTTTACTTCTTCTAATATTTTATGTTTAGAAAAAGTAATTTCTGTATTGTTTACTTTGTAAATTCCGTTTTCAAAAACAATACGTTCTCTATAATTTTCTCCTAAATAAAACAGATTAATTTCTCTAGGATTTACTTGAACTTTATAGTTTTTTTCTAATTCATAAATAGTATTTGTAACTTCTTTGAAAGAAACTTGTTTAAGCAACTCTTCTTCTAAATATGGAGTAAATACTTGTTTTAATTGTTTGTCGTCTCCATCAACAATTACCAATCCGTATTTTGCAAAAAGTTGATTTGCAATATATCTTGTTGCTTCCGTTAATGTATTGTGTTCTAAATATCCTTTAGCAAATAAGTCTCTTAAAAAATCAGCATTTCTTGTATCACCTAATTGAGCCGAAAATTGATCAAAAACTTCTTTCAATCCTTCTGTAGAAAAATGTCCAACTGCTCCACCATTATTCCTATTCCATTGTACTTTTTTGTTCTTAAAATTAAAATAGTTAATTTCTTCAAAATCATGATCTTCAGTTGCCATCCAATATATTGGCACAAAATTATCAGCAGGAAATTGCTCTTTTAATTCTTCTGCTAAATTAATTGCAGAAATAATTTTATATAAAAAATACAACGGCCCAGTAAATAAATTTAATTGATGTCCGGTTGTTACCGTAAACGTATTTTGTTGTAAAAGTAAATTAATATTTTGTTGTGTTTCTTCAGAAACAGCAACAGTTATATATTGATTTTTTAATGCAGTAACTAATACTTTTCTAGTTTCTAAAGAAAAGGAATTTCGTTTTTCTTCTAGTTGATTTTTAAATCCGTTTGCATCTGGAAAATTATTGTAAAAATTCTGAATTGCTTTTTTCCCCTCTAAATAATCAATCATTGTTTTAGAAAAAAAATCTGTTTTTTGAAAAGGTATTTGTGTAACTTTCATCTATAATTTATTCTCTTTATACATATTACACAATACTATTAAAAAAGTATTGAAGCTTAAACAATCACAATCACTTTTCATCATAGAAGTTATTTAAAAATAATTTTTATAAAAATACACATTTTTTGATGATTGGTCGAAATTCATAAATCAATCTAACAAATTTTTAACGCTTTCTTAGTTGTAAAATTTGATATCTAAATAATTACAAGTAGATTTGAATAAGCTAATCAAAAAAAATAAAAAAATGAAACACAAATCGTTACTCTTTCTTTTCATATCTATCATTTCATTTCAACTAACTGCGCAAAAACTACAAACTCCAGATGAGTTTTTAGGATACAAATTGGGTTCTCGTTTTACAAGACATCATAAAGTAGTTGCTTATTTTAAATACATTTCTGAAAACACAGACAAAGTTCAGTTTCAAGAATACGGAAAAACCAATGAGCTTAGAACATTGGCAATCGTATATGTATCCTCTGCAAATAATATTAAAAATTTAGAAACTATTCGTAAACAACATTTAACAAATGTTGGTATAGAAAACACTACTGAATTAAAGGACAAATCGATTGTTTGGTTAAGTTATAATGTACACGGAAATGAATCTTCTTCTACAGAAGCATCAATGCTTACGTTATACAAATTGGTTACAGAGAACAGCAGCTATTTAGAAAATACGGTTGTAATTATGGATCCATGTATCAACCCTGATGGAAGAGATCGTTATGCAAATTGGTACAATCAAGTTGTAGCATCTCCAAACAATGTAAATCCTGATGCTAGAGAACATAGCGAGCCTTGGCCTGGAGGAAGAGCAAATCATTATTTATTTGATTTGAATAGAGATTGGGCTTGGGCAACACAAATAGAAACGCAACAACGTTTAAAAGTGTATAATAAATGGTTGCCTCATATTCATGTAGATTTTCATGAACAAGGAATTAATAATCCTTATTATTTTGCACCGGCTGTAGAACCTTATCATGAGGTAATTACAGATTGGCAACGTGATTTCCAAACTCAAATTGGAAAAAATCATGCAAAGTATTTCGATAAAAATGGCTGGTATTATTTCACAAAAGAAAGTTTTGATTTATTATATCCAAGTTATGGAGATTCATATCCAACATATATTGGTAGTATAGGAATGACGTATGAGCAAGCTGGAGGAGGAAGAGCTGGATTGGGAATTACAAAATCTGACGGAGAAGTTTTAACGTTATGGGATCGCTTAATTCATCATACAACTACAGGGATTTCTACTGTAGAAATAGCTTCTAAAAATTCTGATAAAATTAATGCTGAGTTTAAAAAATACTTTAAACTAAACGATTTTAAATATAAAAGTTATGTTTTACAAGGTGATGAAAGCAAAGTAAATAAGCTGATAACGTTGTTAAACAAACACGAAATTAAATATGGTTTTGCTTCTGATAATTCTGTAAGTGGATTTAATTACGAAACAAATTCTAAAGGAAGTATGAAAACGACTACTAACGATTTAGTGGTTTCTACAAATCAACCAAAAGGAAGATTAATTAAAGCGTTCTTTGAACCTGTTGCAAAATTAAGCGATTCTATTACTTATGATATTACTGCTTGGTCTTTACCGTATGCTTACGGATTTAACGCCATTGCAAGTGAAAGATTAGTTGCTGCTAATTCAATAAAAATACAACCAAATTTAGCAATAGCAAATTACAACGCGTATGCATATACATTTACTTGGAATCATATTTCTGATGCCTCTTTATTAGCTGATTTATTAAAACAAAATATTAGAGTTCGTTTTAATAGAAAGGAGATGATAAACTCAGGTAAAAAGTTAAAAAATGGTAGTTTAATTGTAACTCGTGGAGACAATAAACACATTACAAACTTTGACAATACCTTAATCGAAATTGCTAATAAACACAACAAAAATACAGTAACAATTAATTCTGGTTTTTCAGATAAAGGCCCAGACATGGGTTCTTCTGATGTTAGAGAAATTAAAAATCAAAAAATTGCTGTGCTATCTGGAGAAAGTACTTCTTCTTTAAGTTATGGTGAGGTTCAATATTTCTTCGAACAAGAAATTAAGTATCCTTATACAGCAATTAATACTAGTGATTTTTCTTCAAGTAAGTTAGACAATTATCACACATTGGTAATTCCGAATGGATATTACGATGATTTGTTTAGCGTAAGTGAATTAGAAAAGTTAACGTCTTGGATTACAAGCGGTGGAAAAGTAATTGCTATTGGAGGAGCTAACAGTATTTTTGCAAATAAAAAAGGTTTTGGATTAAAATCTAAATCATCTGAAGACGACAGCAAAGAGAAATCTGATAAAGAAGTTAAATTGATTAATTATGAAGATTTAGAAAGAGAACGCATTTCTGAAAGTATAACTGGTGCAATCTTTAAAACAAAAATAGACAATTCTCATCCCTTAGGTTTTGGATATAGCGATGTTTATTTTACCTTAAAACAAGGAGCAAAATCTTACGATTACTTAGAAGATGGTTATAATGTAGTTCGATTAGAAGACAATACCGCTTTTTCTGGTTTTACAGGAAGTAAAGCACTTAAAAATTTATCAAAATCATTAATTTTTGGTGAGCAAAGTATTGGCAAAGGAAGTGTTGTTTATATGATAGATAATCCATTGTTTAGAGCTTTTTGGGAAAACGGAAAATTGTTTTTTGCAAATGCATTGTTCTATACAAACCCAAGTATGAAGAAATTATAATAAACTGATTTTATACAATAAAAAAGCCCGCTAATAGCGGGCTTTTTTATTGTCAGTTCGAGTGCAGTCGAGAACCCATAAAAAAATAATAGCTCTCCTATTACATATCTACTGCTTATTTCAGAATTCATAAACCAAGGCCTATTCCCTGAATTAAATCAACATTTTTTCCTCGCGTAAAAGGCATAAATATATTTTTAACCTCTGGTTTTTGGGACTTCAATTCCAAAATCTGTAATCGAAATAATTATGTAGTTTTTTTCGGACAATAATTTAACTCTAACTTTATCGGTATCCTGAGAAAATCTCACAGCGTTACTAAGTAGATTGATAAAAATATTTTGACCCAGTACCGCTTTAATAAATCAACACTTTACGACTGATGGATTTTTATAAAAAAATAATTTTAGTTACTAGTTGTAATCAACACTTACTTGAAAAGTTCCTGCATATTTTCCACCAACTTGGTCTTTCTGAGCAGTTAATGTAGCTCCTAGTGTAAAACTATCTGTTCCATCTGCGGAGAGTGTACTTGTAGTTGCATCGGTATCTGCACCATTAAAACGTGCTGTCATTAAACTAATGTTCATAGTATGAATACCGGTAGAAATCGAGGTATGTGCAACCATTACTGTGGAAGGTAATACCACTGTATAAGTTTCGAGACCAGTGCCTTTAACGTTATAAACTGCAACGGTAGGTCCTTGATCCGATAGTGAACTAGCAAGACCACCTGAATAATCTCGAATATTAGAGTTAGAGGATAAAATGACAGTTCCGCCCTCGGTGTTTGTTAGTAAATTAGTTCCAAAGTTTAGAGGACTATCTGCAGAAATTGCAATGGCACTTAGAATTTTTGCGCTAGCAGTTGATCTTACAATTGACTGGGACCTTAGACTAGTATTGAGACCCACTATTATTAGAATAATGAGTAAAATTGTTGGTTTTTTTGCACACATATCATGCAAATGTATATATTGGAAATCAAATAATATAATTTATGTTATATAATTTTATAAATATATTATATAATTTTAATAAAATAACAAGACCGTTGCACGGTAAACAACTACCTTTCATGCTTTTTGTTTAAAATAAAATATTATATATAATTGATAATCAATTAATTAGATATATATTTAAGAATGTAATTAACAAAACAACCTACCTTAGCAGATAGTATTTGTGATACTCGAACAAGAAAAATAAAAAAAGCCTTTTTTGAACAAATCAGCACACTTTTAGATTGGCAATCTATAAGTCTAACAATTGATAAACATTATAAAAAAGGAGAAAGCGCCGTTGGATGCCCAAGTTATGATGGTTTGCTATTCTTTAAAATGTGTATTCTTCAAACATGGTATGGATTAAGTGATTATGAAGTTGAAGATTCTGTAAACGACCGAATTTCATTTAGTTACTTCTGTGGATTAAACATAGATCAAGTAGCATCAGACCATAGCACCGTTAGTCGTTTTCGTAAAGCATTAACCGCTGCAAAAGCATATAATACCTTATTTAAACTGATTAATTCACAACTAGAATCACATCAAATCATTGTTGTTAAAGGCGAAATTGTAGATGCCAGTGTTTTAGATATTCCATTAAAACCAAAAGGAAAAACAATACATAAAGTCACCCAAGATAGAGAAGAAACAGAAGAGGTTGAAGTAAAAAAAGAATATTCCGCTAGCGTAGACAAAGAAGCATCTTGGTTAAAAAAGCGAGGAAAATATCATTTTGGATACAAAAAGCATTACGTTACCGACCCAGAAGGCTTGGCGTTAGGAGTGTTAACCACTAAAGCAACCACCAATGAAATAGCCAATTTAGAGGACGTTTTAGACACAGCTGATTTACCTGAAAACATTTCACTAAAAGCAGATAAAGGTTCTCAATCAGCAAAAAATAATGAACTTTTAAAAACGAGAAAACTAAAAAAGCATATTTTAAAGAAAGCAAAAAAAAGGAATACCTCTTAAATCATCTGAAAAATGATTCAATAAACTTGTTGGAAAAACTAGATTTAAAGTTGAGCGTACTTTTGGAGGAATTAAAAGTTGGTTTAAAGGAGGAACTGCGAGATATAGAGGAATGGACAAAATGCATACTGTATAACGTCAGCAAAAAGTGAACTAGTTATCACTTTAATATAAGAGATAGGTTTTATTATTTTTACAAACCTTTAAATCTTAAATGATGAAAAACAAGAAAAGTGCCAGTGCTTTAATTAGCGAC
>Ga0209390_10000607_pt1 | contig 71521 bp, 67 predicted proteins | sample BON01_FD_187212 | JGI IMG/M metagenome (GOLD analysis project Ga0209390, IMG submission 187212) | Freshwater microbial communities from Lake Bonney liftoff mats and glacier meltwater in Antarctica - BON-01 (SPAdes) (version 2) | ecosystem: Environmental > Aquatic > Freshwater > Ice > Glacier...
CGCCTGCGGAAATCTACCACTCCACCATCGAACCCCAGCAGGCCGCCTAACGGCGGCCATACCGGGCGGGGCGGGAGCTTTGCTCCCTCCCCTGCACCCCTCCCTATAAATCATTTTATCCTCCCAATCCCAAACCCGACTGCATAACTAACTTTCACGTTCCCCCTGTCCAACCAACCGGGACCACCTCACACATGATGCGTCCGATTCCCCAATCCATTTGCACGACGGCGTCGCCACGCACGCCCAGGCTGGTGGAACCTCGGAAGCGGGGATGGGGAATGCGGGGAACATGGTTCTCGTGGGTGGCGTAGAACATGAAGAACGGTTGATCTTTGTTCGCGGTGATGAAATCCAAGGCCTTGGCCAGAAAGGTGTCGGGCATTTCTTCATCGGTCCACATGGCGTCCTCGCCGCCAGCCATCCAACCAATGCGACTGGTGCCATCGACGATGGTTTTGGCGTGCTGCTCGTCGGCCTGATTTTTAAGCAGGTGAGGGTGGGAGAGGCCCGTGGGAATATCGCCCACCGGATTTTCGTAGCTCACCGACACGGGATCCTGAGGATCGAGGCCGACAATGTAGCCGTTCTCGATAAAGACGGTTGGCACCCGGTCGCCGGTAGCTGCCATGTGAAACGAGTAGTCGAACCCGAGTTGTTTGGGGCCAGGAGAGATTTCTTTGTTCCAGTCGAGGGGTTTATCAGCCGCACCGAGTCCGAGATGCCATTTTCCGACCAGCGCGGTGGTGTAGCCCACGGTTTTGAGCACCGAAGGAATGGTGGGCTTGGCCGGATCGATAATCAGAGGGGCATTGCCGGGTAAAATGATGGCGCGCTGATTCCGAAATGGATACTCGCCGGTGAGAAGAGAGTATCGGGAAGGCGTGCAGGTTGAAGCACTGGCGTAGGCCGAGGTAAAACGGACGCCGTTGGCGGCGAGTTTATCCAAACTCGGGGTATCAATCGCCTCGGCACCGTAACAACTCAAATCGCCGTAACCCACGTCATCAGCGTAGATAACAATAATATTCGGCTTTGCGGCGGTCGAGGCAAAGACCGCCGGGCAAAGGAGAGACAAAAGAAGGCAAAGAGCGAATTTCATGGGGCTGGGCAGAGGGTGAATTGGTCGCAGAGAAGAGAGAATCCGACCGTTCGTTCAACAGGCGAGTCAGGTTTTAGTCGGAAAACGGTCCGGCCCTGAGTCAATTCATCTGAGCGTTTCTTGGCTCTAACGTTCAATAATTCGGGTGAAGAGGAAAAATAAAAAGAGAATGAACGAAAGGAGGGCGGGCTTGACAACGGCCCGATCGGAATTTTCTCTCCGCCTTCCACTGATCGGCAGGGTAGCTCAGGGGTAGAGCAGAGGACTCATAAGCCTTTGGTCGCGGGTTCAAATCCCGCCCTTGCCACCAGTGTGGAGTCCTTAGTCGGACTTAAGCCCCTCTCAGTTCGTGGGGCTCTGGGTTTTAGGCTACGCTGAGAGATCCACTTTTACCTACCCTGCGGTGGGAAGATTCGACGGCCGGTTGGGCCTCGGGGCCGGAGGCCTACAAGGAAGCGTGGTGAGGCGCATGGGAGGGCCCCCAGGGAAGGGGCAGAACGGGCGGCGGTCGAGCAACAGCCCCTTGTTGCTACAAGGCAGCAAGGAGGGTGCGTAGTTCGGCTTCGGGGTCTTCGTGGTTTTGGTCGATGGCAAGAGTGAGCGCTTCTGCGAAGACTGCTCGGGCGGCGGCGGCGTTACCGAGTTTTTGGTGGAGCTTGCCGAGTAGAATTCGCGGCATCATCCAATCGGCTTTGCCCGCGGCACAGTGTTGATAGTGGGGGAGGGCGGCGTCGGACTGGCCGGCTTGGTCGAGGGCTTGGGCGAGACTGAACCGGAAAAGGGCGTTGTCCGGGTTCTTGGCGAGTAGCTCTGAGAATCGGGTGATTTTTGTGGCGGACATAAAGGGAGGGGGGGAATTGCAGGTTTCGGGTTAAAGGACGGAGATTGGCTTCAAAAGCCTCCCCCGGGCCGTCGTCAAAGGACTAGTTAAGTGATTCCTAAGATAATGGCGGTGGCGTTGTCGGGGGAGCCGCGTTGGTTGACTTGATCGATGAGCGAGGCGAGTTGCTGGGACAGGTCTAAGTCGCTGGCGAAGGTTTCAGCGATTTCGGCGGGAGATAGAAATCCGGTGAGTCCGTCGGTAGCGAAGAGGATTTTTTCGCCGGAAGTCAGGTCATGAATCGCGGTATCGATCCGGAGGGGCGTGGGTTGCCCGATACACTGGGTAAGCGCCCGAAGATTGGAATGGCTGGTTTTTGCTTCGGGATGGTCAACGAAGTGTTCGGCGAGTGCGCGGCCGAGGTTTTGGTCGGTGGTGAGGGGCACGACCGAGGCCCCGCGGAGGGACCAGCAACAGGAATCGCCGACATGGCCGATAATGAGGTGATCACCGTTCACCGCGCCGAGGGTAAGCGTGCTGCCGATCCCGATTTCGGGGCTGATTTGTCGTCCGAGTTTGGCGACCATTTGGCTAGTTTTTTCGATCGCAACGGTGATCGCGAGGACGGAGCGCCGCGCCCGAGATTCAAAATGCGGGCGGAGCGAATCAATGGTGGCCTGCGCGGCACGGGCGCCATGGGGGAGACCGCCGATACCATCGGCCACGGCGAAGAGTCCGGATTCGGCGTCGCAGAGAAAGCGGTCCTCATTGGTGCGACGCACTCGACCAATCTCAGTAATGGCGGCGGCTCGGATCGTGAGAGACATGGCAGAAGAGCGACTGACGAATGGGGGCCGGGCGGAGAAAGTTGTTTAACCGCGGTTTAGGACGAAATAGGAAAGGGACGGAAGCGGGACTCGCGGGATGACCTATCGATGCGGGTGACTTCGGATCGCGGCAAACAATCTAAAAACCAACGGCCGTAGGGTTTGTGGACGATGCGGGAATCGAGGATGGTCACGACGCCGCGGTCGGTGGCCTTACGAATGAGACGGCCCACGCCTTGGCGGAATTTCACGAGCGCTTCCGGCAAGGTGAGTTGATTGAAGGGATTGCCGCCTTGGTCGCGAATCCACTCGGTTCGGGCTTCGAGAATGGGGTGGGTGGGCACATCAAAAGGAAGCCGCGTGATGATGACTTGGGAAAGCGCCGGGCCCGGGACGTCGATGCCGGTCCAGAAGCTGTCGGTACCGAAGAGCACCGCATTACCCGATTTACGCATTTCCTCGGCAAGGGCGGTGCGGGAAAGATCGCCACCCTGACGCAAGAGGGGGCGGCCGGCGGCCAGAAAATCGGACTCCAACGCGGACGCGACGTGCCGGAGATCGGCGTAACTAGTAAAAAGAACCAAGGAGCCGCCAGGCACTGCAAGAGTGCAGTAGCGCACATAATCGATCAGCGCATCGAGCGCGAGGCGGGCGTGATCGCGACTGGGGAGGGGGATGTCGGTCGCGACGAAGGCGCGGAAATTGCGATCGTAGTCGAACGGTGATTTCTCGATGGCGGCTGGTATTTTCAGTCCGCCGATACGCGTTTGGAACGGCTTAACGCTGCCGGCGAGGGCCAGCGTGGCACTGGTGAAAATCACGGAGGTGTCGCAGCCGAGCAGCTCTTCTTGGATGAAAGGCGCGATATCGATCGGGGCAGTGCGCAGCGTCACAATATTCTGGCGACGGCCAGAGCGTTCGACCCAGTAGACAAACTTTTCGGGTTCAGCGACGCTGAGGAATTGGCGGAAACCGGTCTGGTAAGTGTTGATGCGACGCGCTTGTTCGAGGAGTTCATCGCGCTCACGGCCGTCGTCGAGTTTATCGGCGGCTTGGCGCACGGATCGGTGGAGGGCGGCGAGGGGTTCTTCCATCCAGCCGTCGGCGAAACCTTCTTCCCGAACCCGAACGACTGATTGTTTGGTGAGCAGGCGTTCGTCAATGAAGGCGAAGAACTGCAGGGAGGCGTCGAGGGCATCGACCACGAGTTGGCGGGTAGTGGGGCTGCCGTGTTTCACCATCAGACCGCGTTTGGTGCGCGGATTGTAGAGGTTTTTGAGCATGCGGTCGGTGCCGTAGGAACTGAGACGCAGGCCACAGTGGTCGGTCGCCACGGCGGGCACGGTATGCGCTTCGTCGAGCACCACAAAATCATCGGGGAAAAGGACCCCGCGAGCGCTGCCGTTTTCACCGGCTCCGGCGGCTATATGGGTAAAAAGCAGCGAGTGATTGACGATTATCACGTGGGCAGAGCGGAGGCGGGCACGGGCTCGTTGATAAAAGCAGGATTCGTGGTCGCAGTATTTGCGGGAACAGGAAGACGAATCGGCGTTAACGAGTTCCCAAATATCGAGGGAAGGTGGCGGCATCAGTTCGTGGCGCAGTCCATCGGTGCTCTTTTCCGCCCAGACGGCGATACGGGTGAGTTCGGTGTGCTCGGCGGTGGGAATGAGTTCGTTTTTATCGCAGAGGGCGGCAGCGAGTCGCGAGGTGCAGAGGTAGTTACCTTTGCCGACGAGAACGGCCGATTTGAAATCGGCGTAGCGTTTGACGGATTCGGCGGCGGAGAAAACGCGGCGGCAAAGGGGGAGATCCTTGTCGTTGAGCTGCTCTTGAAGGGCGATCGTGTGGGTGGAGACGATGAGTTGGCGGCTCTGGTCGACGGCTTGAATGATGCCCGGCAGCAAGTAGGCGAGAGATTTACCGACGCCGGTTCCGGCCTCGAAAATCAAGGATTCGTCGGCGGCCATAGAGGCGGCCACGGCGCGGGCCATGGACTCTTGCTGGGGGCGGTGTTCGAGACCGAGGTTGGTCGTGAGGACACCGGTTTCGGAGAACAGAACCGGCGTGAGCTCAGGAGCCCGCGAGTGAGGGGCGGGAGGAGGTAACGCGTCGTTTTGGTCAGAAAGGCCGATCATGAGGGAGGACTGCGGAAGCCGCAGCGAGAGCACGTTTCGGACGAGGAGGCGCTGGTGCAATTCGGATTTGCGGCGAACTCATGTTTAAGTAATCTTTCGATTGATGCCATCAGATGCTAAAACTCAAACTTGGCCCTATACTCTGGCTCAATTTTTGAGATCAACGCCGGGACTTGAAGCCGTCAGGATTGATGCCGCGGGGCGAAAGGTGGAAGTGGCGACGTTGGGCCAGGTGGATGAGGTGCTTTTGCAGGAGCGACTGAACGAGGCTTTGGCCGCGATCGAAGAGAAGTTTGGTCCGGTGGACATCGGGCAGGTGGGCGTGGCTCCGGCAGGATTTACGCTCAAGCAAAATGCGGGAAAAACCGAACTTGCCGCACCGACTTGTGAGACGGCGCCGAAATTTTGGACTTGGCGGGAATTTTCTTGGCCGGAGAACGTCGAAGAATCGGACGACCATGATCACGAGGATTGGCGGTTTTTGGCAAAATTGGCCGGAGGGTGCGGCGTATTTGGACTGGCCGGATGGATCGTGGTCGCGGGGGGAATCGGACCCGGCTGGCTCGGGTTGGGGCTCGCCGCGGTGGCGTTGATCGCGGGGGGGTGGGATGCCGCGATTGATTCGTGGGCCAACTTACGACGCGGGCAGTTAGACATTCACTTCCTGATGTTGGCGGTGGCGGTGGGCGCGGTGAGTATCGGCGCGTGGCAAGAGGCGGTGTTGCTGCTGTTTCTATTTTCGGCGTCGGGGGCGATGGAGGCGTATGCCATGGATCGCACGCACCGGGCGGTTGACTCGTTATTAAAGTCGGCGCCCAAGCAGGCGTTGCGCTTGGATAAGAACGGGCGGGAAGAGGAGATCGCGGTGGACGATTTGGTGGTGGGAGATCTGGTGAAAGTGCAACCGGGGGCGGCTTACCCGGCAGATGGCAAAGTGAAGAAGGGGCAGAGCGCGAGTGATGAAGCGACTTTGACCGGGGAGTCGGTCCCGGTCGAAAAATCAGCTGGTGACGAAGTGTTTAGTGGCACGCTCAATCTGTGGGGAGTCGTGGTTTACGAAGTGGAGCGACTGCCGGCGGAGAGCACTTTGCAAAAAATCATTCGTCTGATTCGGACTGCGCAGAAATTGAGAGCGCCCAGCGAACGATTCACAGACAAGTTTGGCGGGCGCTACACATTAGTCGTTTTGGCCACGTGCGCGGTCATGTTCGGCGTGTGGTGGCTCGGTTTTGGGGTGCGTCCGTTTACGAATACCGAGGCGGGGACGTCGGCATTTTATCGCGCGATGACCTTGTTGGTGGTGATGAGTCCTTGCGCCTTGGTCTTGTCGATTCCCTCGGCGGTTTTAGCCGCCATTGCGTGGGGGGCGAAGCATGGAGTGCTCTTCCGCGGCGGGGCGGCGATCGAGAACTTGGCGGAAGTTAAGACGATCGCGCTGGATAAGACGGGGACGTTAACGACGGGAGAATTGACGGTGCAAAACTACGAGAGTTTCCCCAAAGGCAAGGAGCAGGAAGTGCGGGAGCTGGCTTACGCGCTGGAAGCAAATTCGCAGCATCCCATCGCTCGGGCGATCGTGCGGGATGCGCGGAAACAAGGCGTGCGGGAACGCGAAGTGGAAGAATTTGACTCGATCACCGGACAGGGGGTGCGCGGGAGGTTTGGTCAAAGTCGCGTGCTGCTGGGCCGAAGGGAGTTGCTCGATGACGGACCGTTTTCGGAATGGCTGAAGCACGTGCCGACGGCACCGCCTGAATTGGCAGAAATCTGGTTAATCAGCGATACGGTGGTGGGGCGGGTTTTGTTGCGCGATGAACTGCGCGCGGAATCTCGCGGCGTGCTGGAGAAGCTAAAATCATTAGGTATTCGCACGGTGATGTTGACCGGCGACCGCCGTCAGACCGCCGAAAAAGTGGCGAAGGAACTCGGCCTCGATGAGACCCGAGCAGGATTGTCGCCCGAGGAAAAGGTGCAGGCGATCGTCGAGCTCAAGTCGTCGGGGCATCGGGTGGCGATGGTGGGAGATGGCGTTAACGACGCGCCGAGTCTGGCAGCGGCGGACGTCAGCATCGCGATGGGCGCGAGAGGAAGTGATGCGGCGCTGGAGCAGGCCGAGGTGATTTTGATGGAGGATCGAATTGAGAATGTGCTCGCCGCGATCCGACTCAGTCGCCGCGCCAAAACGGTGATCAAACAAAACCTGACAATCTCTTTGGGCGTAGTGGTGGTGATGGCGATTGCTTCGGTGGCCGGGGTCGTTCCGCTCGGCATCGGTGTCGCGGCACATGAAGGAAGCACGGTCGTGGTTTGCCTCAATTCATTGCGTTTGTTGCTAGGAAAAAATCAGTAACCCGCAATGGAACAGAAAGGGGAGGGTTGAGGTCGTATTTGCCGTTCACTTACCCCTATGCAAACGAGTTATTTTTTTTCGCTGACGGTTATCCTTTTCGCACTCGGACTGACTGGTTGCCGTTTTCCTTCGGCAAAGACGTTGGTGCCGTCGAGTCAGGCGGGGGTAATGCACGCGCTGGATCTCGGCACAGTCGTCGCGGTGAGATCGGTCGCGCTGGAGGGGCAAAAAACACATCTAGGTACGATTGGTGGTGCGGCGGTGGGCGGGGCGGCAGCGTCTCCCGGAGGTGATCGAAATGCGGGTAAGCTGATCGCTCAAGCCGGGGCGGCCGTAGTCGGCGCAGTCGCGGGACAAGCGGTGGAGGAAGTTGCTACCCGAGAAGATGCTCAGGAAATTACGATCAGATTGGACAGCGGTAGAACCGTCATGATCACCCAGAAGAGTTCTAACGGTTTATTTCGCCAAGGTGATCGAGTGCAAGTGGCTCATGGGCCCGGCAGTGCGTTGGTGAGAATCGCCATGAATTAATTTGCCGGTCAGCACTGTTTAATCGAATCGAAAAAATCCACGTGGTTTTGATTAATGAGTCCTCAATCTTGTTGTGATATGAAAAAATCGGCGGTTATTTTTAGTCTTGGATTGGGGCTGTCGGGTTTCTTGGGCGGCTGCACTTTTCCGTCCTCTACGTCGATGGTGCCGCAATCACAAGTGGGCGTGGCGAGATCCTTGTCGATGGGAACGGTCGTGAGCTCTGAGCCGGTGGGGATCGAGGGGCAAAAAACCAATCTCGGTCAAATGGGCGGTGGCGGACTGGGGGGCGTCGCGGCTTCCCGAGGAAGATATGATACCGGAGGACTTGTCGCGGGCGCTGTTGGAGCCGTGGCAGGCGCGGTGATCGGTCAGGCGGTGGAAGAAGTGGCGACGCGAAAGGAGGGGCAACGAATTACCCTGCGCATGGACGACGGGCGGATGATTGAAATCGTGCAGCACGCTGAGGACGGTTATTTTCGCGAAGGCGACCGCGTGCAAATCGCCGAAGGTGGAGGTGAATCAACGGTTTCGATGGCGATGGGGATCGACAGCAAAATTCCGGAGACTGAACCGGCTTGGTATGAGCGGGACAGGGCTCCCCAGGTGATCAATTGACGATATTGACCCAATCGCCGACCCGGACTTGTTCGAATAAGGTGAGCATTTCGAGATTGGTGAGTTGAACACAGCCTCCGCTGGCGGGAGTACCGATGAGATCTTCGTGGTTAGTGCCATGGACGTAAATGTAACGTTCATAAGAATCAACCTGGCCACCCAAGTTGTAGCCTGGCTCCAGCCCCTTCAGCCAAAGAATTCGGGTCGTGGTCAGGTTTCGCTCATTCTCGCCGTCACTCAATTCAGAGAAGTGGTGGCCGGTGGCGACCCGGCCCTTGAAAACCATACCGGGGGGTTGTCCGGTGCCGATGCGTTCGGCGATCAAATGGAGTCCCCGAGGAGTTCCCAGGGAATCTTTGGCATTCGAAGGAGGGCGTAGCGAAGTGGAGACCTTGAAGGTGCCCGTGATTTGACCGTGTTCGATGAAGAAAAGCGTCTGATGAGAGATGCTGACGTGCAGAAGTCGCTCTGCGGGCTTGATACCGAGCGTTTCGCCACTTTGCATGGCCAGTTCCCAAGGAGATTTCATGGTAAATTCATCGAGTTATACAATTGGTATTGTCGGCGCCACGGGTGCGGTCGGTCAAGAGCTGGTGCGATTGCTGCACCTGCGAAATTTTCCGTTCGGCCGTTTGCGGCTGTTCGCTTCGGCGCGATCTGCCGGCAAAACGATTAAGGTGGGAGGAAAAACTTATGAGATTGAGGAGGCTAAAATCGGTGCGTTCGAGGGCGTCGATGTGGCTTTTTTTGCGGCCGGGGGGAACGTGACTCGTGCACTGGCGAAGGACGCGGTCGCGTCCGGTTGCGTCGTGATCGATAAGAGTTCGGAATTGCGGATGGAGGATGACGTTCCGCTCGTGATTCCTGAAATCAACCCGGAACGACTTAAGTCACACCAGGGAATCATCGCGAACCCCAACTGTTCCACGGCGGTGATGTTAATGGGATTATGGCCGCTGCATCAGGCGTTTGGTTTGAAGCGAATCTTTGTTTGCACCTACCAATCTGTTTCGGGGACGGGAGCGGATGCGGTGCGAGAACTTGAGGCTCAAGTGCTGGCTTCCGTGCATGGCGACCCGGTGACCAAGAAAGTCTATCCTTATCAAATTGCCTACAACTGCATCCCCCAAGTGGATACATTTGGGGAAGATGGTTACACCGGTGAGGAGACAAAAATAGCCCAAGAGTCGCGGAAGATAATGGGGCTACCCGACCTGAAGGTGTCGGCAACCTGCGTGCGCGTTCCGGTCGTGCGGGCTCATTCAATTTCTGTCAGTGCTGAATTTGAGCGCCCGGTGGACGTGGCAATCGCCAAACAGGCGGTGGCAAACTTTTCGGGAGCAGAACTCGTCGATGATCCCGCAGCACTGCGATACCCGACGCCGCTGGAATTTGCCGAGACGGTGAAGTGCGGGGTTGGGCGGATCCGCAAGGATACCGCATTAGACAATGGGCTCTCTTTTTGGGTCAGTGGCGACAATCTCTGGAAAGGGGCCGCGCTCAACGCGGTGCAAAATGCGGAACTGATGATTCAAGAAGGTTGGTTACAGCCGAAATCGATCTCAGCTGATCGCTGATTTACCTACTTCACTCACAAGTCCGAAATAAACCCTTGTCAGCCGCTGATCGAAACTACTTTGATGGCTCTTGGCATGGACGCCTAGCTCAGTTGGTTAGAGCATCTCGTTTACACCGAGAGGGTCGGGGGTTCGAGTCCCTCGGCGTCTACCAGCCTTCCTCGCACCTTGAGCGCAGGGAGGACGGAAGCCGTTTTAGTTTTCGATAATCTTCCTTTTTATTCAGCACCTAGCGCTAATGCGACATACGATCTCTGTCCTCGTTGAAAACAAATTTGGCGTTCTTGCCCGCGTTTCCGGCATGTTTTCCGGACGAGGCTTTAATATCGACTCGCTCAACGTGGCTCCGACCCACGATGCGGCACTTTCCCGTATCACCGTCGTATTGAAGGGGGACGATTCGTCGTTGGACCTCGCCATCAAGCAGCTTCGCAAACTGATCAACGTGGTCGAAGTCACCGATTTCAAGGAAGGCCAGTCTGTAGGACGCGAACTAATTCTCGTGAAAGTTACGGCCACGGCTCAAACTCGATCAGAGATCATGCAGATCTGTGATATCTTTCGGGCGAAAATCGTTAATGTCAGTCAGTCAGACGTGATTATCGAAAGCACCGGCGACGAGGGCAAAGTGGCTGCATTCCTCGGCCTGCTCGAACCCTTTGGTATCGTCGAACTCGCTCGCACCGGTCATCTGGCCCTCACTCGCTAGAATTTAAATCCTGACAAATTTCCCTAATATCATGCCCGCCAAAGTATATACCGACAAAGACGCCGACCTCGGCGTGTTCAAAAATAAAATAATCGCCGTCCTCGGCTACGGCTCACAAGGCCACGCCCACGCGTTGAACCTGAAAGACTCAGGCGTAAACGTAATCATCGGCCTCTATGAAGGATCCAAGTCCGCCGCTGTCGCCCAGAAGCACGGATTTAAGGTCGTTGCGACCGCTGAAGCGGTGAAACAAGCTGATGTGATCATGGTCGCGTTGCCTGACATGAAGCAGGCGGATATCTTCGAACAGGACATTGCTCCAAATCTGACCAAGGGTAAGACGCTGCTGTTCTCTCACGGGTTGGCCGTCCACTTCGGACTGATCAAACTCCCCGAAGAGATCGACTGTATCATGGTCGCGCCGAAGGGGCCCGGGCACATGGTTCGTCGCCTTTACCAAGAGGGTAAGGGAATGCCTGCACTAATCGCCGTGGAGCAAAACAAATCCCGTAAGGCCAAGAAAATAGCCCTCGCATGGGCGAAAGGCATCGGATCCACCCGCGCCGGGGTGCTCCAAACCACCTTCAAAGAAGAGACCGAAACCGATCTATTCGGTGAACAAGCCGTGCTTTGCGGCGGAGCAAGCGCGCTGGTGCAAGCAGGCTTCGAAACTCTGGTTGAAGCGGGTTATCAGCCTGAAATGGCCTATTTCGAGTGCTTACATGAGCTGAAACTCATCTGCGACCTCATGTATGAGTCCGGCATTGCTGGAATGCGTTTCTCCATCTCCGAGACGGCCAAGTTTGGCGACATCACCCGGGGGCCTCGCGTGATCAATGCGAAGACCAAGATTGAGATGAAGAAGATCCTCACGGAGATCCAATCCGGCAAATTCACCAAGCAGTGGGTCGCAGAATACAAGGGTGGCTTGAAGAATTACAACAAGCTGCTCCAGGCCGGGGAAAAGCATCAAATCGAGAAGACAGGAGCACGCCTACGTGGAATGATGCCTTGGATGGCCAAGAAAAATATTTCCGGCGTAGCGGCGAGCTACTGATCCTGAATTTAGTTTGGAATTTTTAAGGCCATGGAGTAGATCGAAGGTTATCCTTCGAATCTCCATGGCCTTTCTATTTAGTAGAACCTCAACGCCTCCATCTGATGTCCACAATTACGCTCGCCACGCGAAAAAGCCCACTTGCTCTCGCTCAAAGTAATCTGGTCGCCGCCAAAATCCGGGAAACGACCGGGGATGAGGTTGATTTGTTAAAAATGGTCACGACTGGCGACCGTCAGGCGGCTTGGTCGTTGGAGATGCAGGGTGGGAAGGGGCTTTTTACCAAGGAACTCGAAGACGCCTTGCTCTCGGGGAAGGCCGATATTGCGGTTCACAGCGCAAAAGACCTACCGGGAAAGCAACCCGACGGTTTGGAGATTTTAGGCTACCTTCCGCGGGCGGACCCGCGGGACGTTCTGGTTGTTCGAAAGGGAATCGATTCGCCTCGAACGATCGCGACCAGTAGCCCTCGTCGCCGTCTTCAACTATCCATGCTGTTCCCCGAGGCTGAATTTACGGAAATCAGAGGGAATGTGGATACCCGCCTAAGAAAGATAGCCGAGGATGGTGTCGCCGATGCAACGGTGCTGGCCGCCGCCGGAATGCAGCGCTTAGGCATAGGGGAATGGCCTGGTCTCGAGATGAGAGTTTTAGGCTTTGAGACAATGGTTCCAGCAGTCGGCCAAGCGGCGATCGCAATTCAAGCCAAGATCGGGACGCTCAGTCATTTAAGAAAATGCTTTGATAGCGAAACAGCCCGCGCGGTTCGGCTCGAAAGAGCTTTTCAGTCGGCACTTGAAGGCGGCTGCCAGACCGCACTCGGAGTTCATCTTCGCGGAGACACTCTTTGGTTCTTTCATGACCAAATTGGACTGCGTAGTCGGCCAATATCTGATAGGGAAATTAACAAACCGTCAATTACTGCAACCGATTGGCTAAAATCATTCGGATTTTTTACATAATTGCGTAGTAATAACTACGTAAATAGGTATAAACGGGCCTAGTAATAATACCCTGTAGGATACTTTACCTAGACAGTGAAACGCTTTTGCCGCTTAATGGCGTTTATATAGCTGCACCCATGACAAAACTTACTACCCACGCTCTCCGTACCCTCACCCTTTTAACCGTGTTTCTATTCGCGGGCAGTGCGTTGCGAGGTGAAGGCCCTCCCGGAACATCGATCGTGATTTTCTCCCCAGGTGACCGAACCGTAGAGGGAGACTCGCCGGTCTACTCTTTTCACACTGTTCGCATCACGGCTCCTTCGAGTCACTCGACGTCCAACTTCGTCCCAACGTCTACTTGGGAGGTAATAAGCGCCCCCGCTGGTGCCTCCGATGCCGAAGCTCTGGCTTACGTGCACTTCATCTTAATGCCAGATACGGCGGTCACCCCAAGCAGTTGGCCAGTAAACAAAGACTACCTTGACCGCACCATCGTCGAGCCATGGCTGGCTGACGTCGAATCGGAATTTGGTCCCACGCCTGCGTCTCTCTCATTCTCGTCTCCCAACCAAAAACGAACAATTGGGGTTATCTTTGACGGTCCGGAGTCGGCAGTCGCTGGGGATTATGCCTACAAACTCCGCTTAAGTGGATGGGTCGGCGAGGGTTCGACCGTGGAGAACAACGGAACCGACATAAATGTCCGAGTTCTCGAACCCATCGGGATCAACAATCCTCCCACTGTTGGCATTTCACGTCCGAGCGATCTCCAAGAATTTATCTACACATTCGGCGGAGACCCGGTGGTGGTAGATTTTGAGGTCACTGGCACTGCAACGACTGAGTCGCCCGTCACCAGCTTAACCGCCTCGGTAACCGAAGGACCCAACAACGTCTCGCTGCCTCTCACGCTAGACGGTCTCAATACAAATTTCACGATAGGCAATTCTGCCCGAGCTTACTCCACCGCGGGCGTTTACACCTTAAACGTCACCGCGACCAATGAGAATGGCAGTGCATCGACCTCAAGTGACTTCATCGTCATCGAGGTCGTTCCTCCACCCACAATCTCGATCACGCCTCAGAGTGGCCCCAGCCCTTACTCCTACACGCTAGGTTTAGAGACCGGAGTTGATATTCAATTCTTGGTTGAAGGGGAAACGCTCAAGGATGGAATCCTCACATTAACCGCGCAGCTATTGGGTCCCGATGGTTCTGTAGCGGTGGCGCTCGCAGATCTAGTTACGGGCACTAACGTTCTGGTGGGAAGCGGCATGGCCAATCTTTCACTTTCGACTCCTGGAATTTACACCCTCTCTGGATTCACGGAATCCGGCAATAATACCGTGATTCACGGAGACGCCCAAACATCGGTCACGTTCGAGGTCGTCACTCGGGACCCTGATCCTGAAGTCGAAATTACTTCGCCAAACGATGGGGATAATTTCGTCTTGGGGCCGGGAGGATCACCGATCTCCATTAACTTTGCTTTCGATGGATCTGTTCCTTTTGGAACTCTAGAAAGTCTCGAAATTACCGTAAGTCGCGGGGTTGAAACTACCTCTTCTAGCACCCTCCCTTCAGCCGATGTTTTCGGCACCGGATCGATCACGGTGGGCACCACCGGCAGCATTGTGATCACTGCTACCGTGACTTCGGACGTAGGAAAAACAGCGACTGACAGCATCACGATAATGGTTGATGAGGTTATCGTCACTCCCCCAAGCATCGAGATCGTCACCCCGACTGACGGGAGTAACTTTACTTTCACCTATGGCGAAGGAGGAGCGGATGTCCCGGTTGAAATCACCTCCTTTATCGACAGTAACTTTGATACGATTAGCAGCCTCGAAGCGACCTTGGTCCTTCCAGGAGGGTCTACCCAGGCGCTTAATTTGAGCTTAAGTGGAATCGGTTCGGCTTCAGCCACCGGAACACAGCCTCTCGTATTGGACTTCGCAGGCACGTATTCGATTTCAGCGGTCACTACCACCGCTTACGGAGGATCCGCATCGACCACCTCAACCTTCACGGTCGAAGGAATTTACCCACCTCCAGCGGTGACAATCCTGACTCCAGATGACGGTTTCGAGGTGACTCGCTTCGTCAGTGACGATCCAACGGTCATCGACTTTACTTATTATGCCTCCATCGACTTCGGTGGGATCGACGCAATCGATGTGACGATCAACGGCACCCCGGTCAGCACAACCCACAGCGATGTAGGGGCTGGATTCCTCGAAGTAACGGGCTCGGGAAGCGTCACTTCGTCTGATACGGAGATATTCGTAGTCGTGGTGACGGCTACTTCCACGAGCGGAGACACGGCCTCGGATTCGATTATTGTGAAGGTGATCGAACTTGAAGATCCCGCTGGTGAAGATAACTGTGACACGACGTTGGTTTGGCAGGGCGCAATAGCAAAAGGCTCGCAGATCTGTGGCGGTGATGATTTAAAAATCAAATTCAGCCTCCACTGCGAGGATTGCGTCTCCGTCAATGATGACGAAGTCACGATCGTTGTGACCGAGGAGCTGGCTGGTGGTGGAACAGGTGATGAATGGTATTTCGTTCACGGCTCAAGTGCCAACGGAGAGACCTACAAAATTTGGAACAACTGTTACGTGAAGAACTTCACGACGGCAACCGGCTCCAATACCTACCGCGTTGAAGCCTACCGTCCAAAGGCTCCAGGCTCATCGGAAATGATTCTCCTCTCCTCAAAACTTGTCACAACTTATGGTGGCGGTAAGTCAGACAAGTGTGATAAGTCAGGCAAAAGTGGTAAATCGGACAAGAGCAACAAGTCAGATAAGAGCGATAAATCAGGTAAGTCGGGTAAATCGGACAAGAGCGACAAGTCAGATAAATCAGGTAAGTCGGGTAAATCGGACAAGAGCGACAAGTCAGATAAGTCCGACAAGAGCGGTAAGTCAGACAAGTGTGATAAGTCAGGCAAAAGTGGTAAATCGGACAAGAGCGACAAGTCGGATAAGAGCGATAAATCGGACAAGAGCGACAAGTCAGATAAGTCCGACAAGAGCAATAAATCAGGTAAATCGGACAAGAGCGACAAGAGCGACAAGTCAGATAAGTCCGACAAGAGCGATAAATCAGATAAATCGGACAAGAGCGACAAGTCAGAGAAGTCCGACAAGAGTGATAAATCGGATAAGTCAGACAAGAGCGATAAATCGGATAAGTCAGACAAGAGCGACAAGTCTGATAAAAGTGGTAAGTCGGGCAAATCCGGCTAGTCAGGCCAATCGGACAAGTCAGGGAAGTCGACAAAAGGGCGCCGAGCAAATCCTCCTACTCGTGGAGTTCTTCTTGGAGTTCTTGGGGTAGCTGGTGCTGGTGGGGTTAGTTCTTGGACCCGAATAAGTTCATTTTCTCAATGGTCCTCAGATTTTCTGAGGGCCATTTTGTTTTCGGTATTTCAACGTTCTAGATCCGTGGTTAATTAGGATATATCGATTATCGTCTTATGAATAAATCCATTTTTCAAAACTCACTCAGCGTAAGCGGCTTGATTAGCAAACTATGGATCATGGTGGGGGCGCTGGTTGGAATTCATGTATTGCTAAACCTGTTTCATTACCAAATTCACGACCTCCCTTGGCTAGCCCGTCAGATTTTTGACGTTGATGAAGAAGACAGTTTTCCCACTTGGTATTCAGCCAGCGCATTACTGCTGACGTCGGTGTTCTTAGGGATCAAAGCAAGCAGTAGTCGACAACTGAAAGAATCGGTCGCTTGGCATTGGTATGGGCTGTCTCTAGGTTTCGTTTTATTGTCAGTGGACGAGATAGCGGGAATGCATGAAACGCTGAATAGTTTGCTAGATATTTCTTGGGCTATTCCGGGAGGCGTATTCGCGCTATTTATCGCCGGCGTCTATTCGATGTTTCTCGTTCAAATTGAACGGCGCATGGCGATTCAGTTCGTAATCGGCGGTGCAATTTTTGTTGGAGGTGCCGTTGGCGTGGAGTTGTTGACCGAACCTTATCTCGAAAATGATGAGCTCAATACGTTGGCTTATAACCTTTGGACTGCAGTTGAAGAGGCCATGGAGATGGGGGGGGTTCTGGTATTCCTTCGAGCACTGCTTCAGTCGATGAAAGGCAATTCAGCGAAGACAGAAATTTGCGTAGAACTGAGGGACTGATGCGGAACGCTTATTCTTCTAGCGGATTTTGGGCAAGCCGACCAAAACTGTCTTTTGGTATTTCCCGACCGCATCAATCGACCCAAACCCGTTTGACGACTAGTGGAATGTGATTCTCCCAGCGAGATCTAGGAGTTCTTTGCGAAGTGAGGCGCGTTTTTCTTCTTCGGAAAATTTCGGCGAGTCTTTGTCGCCCAGCAAAAATTTCGCAAGTTCGACGCTAATTACGTAAAGGTGTTGATCTTTTAGGAACAATAAATTCCCCCGTTTCACCAAGACCACCGAATCCTGAGAGCTGGAAACAGACGTTTGATCAGAAAACATACTCCCATCTGGAAGTGTGTTATAGACCAACAGTGCTTCTCCTAAAACTTCCGGCATATATCGCGCTTCGTCTATTTTGGCGCCGGGAAATCTACGCTTAAATTGCGTGTGCACCTGCTCACGAAAAAACGATATGAGAAAATCGCGTCGACCACGGGTTTGGATTTCCCGTTGGTGCGAAGAGCTCATCTTAAAACAGGCAATACTGGCGTGAATGCGGAACTCGTCCTGAAAGGTGACCACTTCTTTCGTGTCGGTCACGACCCCGCCTAATTCAAGCTGGATGGGCAAGGTAATGCTGTAGCTGCCGCTGGGTGCAGTATATCGATTCTCAACCATCTTGCCCATCAAAACAGAATCTTCGGCGCGAACAGCCCCCAGAGACACCGTTAGAACAACAAAAATGAGTCTCGTCCACCGTCTCATAGTCATGATGGATTTAGTCGGTGAACCGAGGAGGGGCAAATGACCTCCAATTTTTGCCACAGCGTCACGGGAATTTGCTCCGGTCGGGCTTTTTCGTCGAGCCCAGCATCCCGGAGAATACTTAACCATTTCACCCCTTGATCACTCATTCTGGTTCGAAGTAGTGAACCAATCTGTTTCCGCCGCTGTTGAAAACAGTCGCGCATGAGCTGATGGACCGAGGATTCGAAAATATATGGATTTGGTTTTCGAACAAGATGAATAAGGAAGGACTCGATATCCGGACGAGGGTGGAAGCATGCGGCCGGAACCTTGTGGCCCGGAGCAAGATCAAATGCCGATTGGAGCACGATTGAGATGGGGCCAAATTGTTTTGTGCCCGGAACGGCTGCGTAGCGTTGGGCTGCTTCCAGTTGTAACATTAGCACCATTTGGGAGGGCAGCGGGCCATGCAGCACTCGATCCATCCATGGGGTCGATATGGCGTAAGGTAAATTAGCGACAATTTTAAAATCGGACTCCCATGATTCGGCTGGCAGCCCGGCCAAAGGAAATTGCAGGGCATCCCCTTCCATAAGATGAAATACCTGAGGTGAATATTTAACCGCGAGTGATTCCTTGAGGTGATTAGTAAGACGAGTGTCCTGCTCCACGGCCCACACTTGGGCACCATGGTCAAGTAACGCTTCGGTCAAAGTTCCAAGCCCGGGGCCTATTTCAATGACTCGATCGCCCTTACTTATATCTGCCATTTGCAGGGATTTGCGCACGATATTGGCATCGATGAGAAAGTTCTGGCCCAGGGCTCGCCGGGGCCGGTGTCCGAGTGCAGTCAGCAGTTCACGAGTGGCGGAAGGAGACAGAGGCATAAGCAGATTCACTGCTGACCAGATAAGTCAGAAGGTCAATGCAAACACTGTCACGACTCCTTGACGATCAGTGGGTAATGCAAAACCCTCCTCTCATGGATCCAGAAAACTCCACCTTAAATTCAGTAATCGATTGGCTCACCTTACATGGTATCGATTGGGTGCTTAAAATCGCGGTTGCCGTCGTATTGTTCGTCATTGGTCGATGGGCTGTCGGCTTAATCACCGGTCTGCTATCGCGCACGCTCATCAAAGCGTCAGTCGATCCGACGTTGACCGGTTTCTTGGTCAAGATCGCCCATGTATTTCTGATGGTGGCGGTTGTTCTCGGGGTCTTAGACTCCTTAGGAATCAAAACGACGGGACTCTTGGCCATTCTTGGTGCAGCGGGTCTAGCCGTCGGTTTGGCGCTACAAAGTTCGCTGGCCAATTTTGCCGCTGGCGTGATGCTCATCATCTTTCGTCCCTTCAAAGTAGGTGATTTCATCGATGCGGGTGGGACCAAGGGAATTGTTGAAGGTATCAATATTTTCAATACAAATATGCGCACGCCGCAAAACCAAGTAGTCATTCTGCCTAATGGCCAAGTAGGTGGAGGTTCGATTACCAACTATTCGGTTAAAGAAACCCGCCGGATCGATTTAACGATGGGGGTCAGTTATAACGACGATCTCCGGGTCGCGAAGGACACGATCTGGAAGGTACTAAACCGCGACGAACGGATCCTTAAAGACCCCGCCGCTATCGTCGGGGTAATGGAGCTAGGTCCCAGTAGCGTGGATATCGTGGTGTGGTTCTGGGTTAATTCTCCCGACTTCCTCATGGCAAAAATGGACACAACCGAGCAGCTCAAGTTCGAGCTGGAGGCCGCAGGTTGCTCGATTCCTTACCCTCAGCGCGACGTTCATATATTTTCAGTCGAAAACCAGTCTGCTTAATCTTGGCGCTAAAATTCAATGACGCACGTCGATCACGAAAGTGGTCGGCGTTTTTTATGCTACGAGCGAAAGTCGGCAATCAACTGGCTCGCATCGGTAGCCGTCATCAACGCTTCACCAACCAACACAGCGTGGGCCCCGCAATGGCGTGCTCTGAGCGCGTCAGCTCGTTTATGTATCCCACTTTCACTTATCGCGATGACGTCGGGAGGGAATTGGGGGATAAGCATTTCGCTCAAAGCAAGATCTGTCGTGAAGACCGCAAGATCTCGATTGTTTACCCCGATAATTTTAGCCCCATGCGCGACGGCACGGGAGAGTTCTTCTTCCGAGTGGATTTCAAAAAGTGTATCCAATCCCGCCGCTTGGGCCGCATCATAAAGGATCCGAATTTCTGCATCTGACAAGGCGCGAACGATAATGAGAATTGCACTGGATCCGGCCTGACGAGCTTGCAGCACTTGAAACGGATGAATCATGAAATCTTTGCGCAAACAAGGCAGGGCGGGGGGCTCAGCCTGAAATTGGCGTGTCACTGAATTCAGATCGTCGAGAGTGCCGCCGAAATATTTTTGATCAGTAAGCACACTTAAGCAGTCTGCTTTCGCCGTGCGGTAATTCAAAGCCTGTTCGACCGACGAAACGGACAATGCAATTGCTCCGGCAGATGGAGAGCGACGCTTGATCTCGGCAATGACGGCGAGCTTACCGTCATTGCGACGAAGGGCGGCCGCAAACGAGGGGACGGGGCTGAGGGACTGGTGCAGTGCTTGTAACTCATCCAATGAAACAGGGCGCACCACATCTGCAATTTCCTTGCGCTTCCAGTCCATGATTTCCGTTAATTTATCTGCCATAGAGATGTTTTAGAAAACACACCCAACGCTCAAAAACCAGAGTTCATTTCTAAAGTTTAGTGACCCGAATTTGGCTCAGAAGTTTTTCGTGTGTTTCACCGTAATCCTGTTTTGGTGAGGTTGGATGAGCGAACTGCAAAAATTGCGTGAAACAATTACCCGGCTACGCGCTCCGGGCGGTTGTCCTTGGGATCAAGAACAGACCCACAAATCCCTGGTGCGGTGCCTAATCGATGAAGTGAGTGAACTGATCGAAACCATCGATCGCGACGATAGGGCTCATATGCGGGAGGAACTGGGGGATGTGCTGATCCAAATCTATTTCCATGCGCAGATCGCGAGTGAATCGGGAGAGTTCGACTTGGAGGACGTGGCCGGTGATGTGAACGCTAAATTGGTCCGTCGGCACCCCCATGTATTTGGAAATGACCCGAAACTCGATACCGCCGGACAAGTCATCACCAAATGGGAGGAAATTAAAGCGGGAGAGGTGAAGCATGGCCCAATTCAGTCGGGGCGGTTTAAACCACAGCCGCCAAGATTGCCTGCGACCATGTTTGCTGAATCGGTGTGGAAACAGATCCGGCAAAAGGACCTACCGATCCCTAAATCCGTCTCTACGAGACAAATCGAATCGTTGTCTGCTGAATTGACCGATGAGTCTCTCGGCAGAGCACTATTCGAGATCGTAGCCGCGGCGCGGGAGCGGGGACTTGATCCGGAAGGGGCCCTCAGACGAACCACTGATGGCGTGATTGATGATGTCGAAAAACTGGCCCACTCCCCTGACTCCGGAACTGCCTGACCGTATCGCTTCGAATTGGCTCAATCCGTTCTGCGATTGGCTATCGAAAGAAAAGCGCTACTCCGCGCACACGGTACGAAATTACCGGCACGCTTTTATCCAGTTCTTTGGCTGGTTGCAGACGGCCCGGATTGCGGGAAAACCTTTCGATGAGCTTACTCGACGTGAGATGCGCGACTTTGTCATCGAGGCTCAAAGAAATTTGGATCGTCGAACGCTTCATCTCCACGTCTCCGGATTGAGAGCGTTTTTTCGCTACTGGATTAAGCGAGGAAAGATGAATCGAAATCCGTTCACCGGAATACCTTTACCGAAGCTGAAAAAGCGACTCCCGCAATTTCTCACGGAGACGCAGATGAAAACGTTGCTGCTCGGACCTCAGCGACTGCTACAAAACGAGTCGAGCGATGATTTCACCGCGTGGCGGGATCGACTCGTAATGGAACTGCTGTATGGGGGCGGGTTACGGGTGAGTGAACTGGTAGGACTGAACTATGGTGCGATTAATTTTGAGAATGGGGCGGTGAGGGTTTTAGGCAAAGGGGACAAAGAGAGACTTTGCCCCCTCGGGGAAATAGCCGTTTCGGTATTAACTCGTTGGCAGAGAGACTACGCTCAGGATACCAGTCGCGAATCCCCAGTGTTGGTCGACCGTCAGCATCGTCGAATCAATGTTCGTTTCGTGCAAAAAATGCTCAAGCACTACCTGGCGTTGGCTGATCTCCCCTTGGATATCACTCCACACAAAATTCGGCATAGTTACGCCACCCATTTATTGAATGCGGGGGCCGATCTCAGGCTAGTGCAGGAGCTGTTGGGGCACGCTAATTTGGCCACCACCCAAATCTATACTCACGTAAGCGTTGCTCGGTTGAAAGAGGTTTACCGACAAGCGCACCCTCGAGCCTAGGGACACGAAAGGAGATAGCGTGAGGGGGTCTACTCAAACTGAATTCGGCGGGCAGATTCGTTGCCGGCGTCGTCTTGTAATTTAATCTGAAACCCCGTCGCCCCCTCGAGATCGGATGACGGAATCGAAAGCGTAAACCGCTCGGATTGTTCATCGAGGATGCCATCGATTGTCTGTTCACTTTCAAGATAGCGGCCATTATTCAGCGAAACTTCGATCCCCATGAGCATCGACATCGCGTCATGGCCTTCGACCTCAATGATGGTTTCTTTCTCTGACTTTCGAATTTGCACATCCGTGATTTCTGGACCGGTTTGATCGATCACCAAATCATCGGTCTCAAACGTAATTTCGTGTCGTTGCGCCTCCGAGCGTGGGGCACTCTCGGCTATCACTAGTTTGGTGAAATAGATACCATCTGGTAGGGTAGAACGATCAAACTGGACCCAAGTTTGATCCGTGTTGGACGCAAGTTCGATCCAAGTGTTCGAGTGTTCTTCCCGAACGGCAAACGAGGCGATGAAATTATCACCATCGGCGTCTGAAATGGTCCACGTGACAAGCTGGGCCCCCGGTAATGGAACAACTTGGCTTGCAAGTAAGTTCGCCTTGTTTCGTTCCGCATCAGACTGCGTCCGTGCCCCCGTTTTTTCTCCTGAAATTTGAGCAAGAGTGGGCGGAGGGAAAGTCATTGCATCGGCCCGAAGTTTTAAACCGAAGTTTGGCGTGATCACCTGAAACGACTGTAATGAAGGCCGGCGGTTGAGGGGAAGATGATGAAGCGTGCCACTGTCGATCTGAGCCTGCTCAGTTTCCGACTCTGGAATCTCGAGGCGAAGTTTTACATACTGTCCGCGCAGGTCACTGGCTTTCCACGCGCCGTTCGAAAACGAGAGCGGCGTCCAACCGGTCCATCCTTCGGTCTCATCGCTGCCTCGATTAGTTTTTAGCGATAAGTTGAGTCGAGTTGGATCAATGCCGCGCAACCGATTGAAACGAAGGGCACCGAGATCGGATAGGGTTCGGAGGTCAATGCTCTTGGTCTCGGCATGACGCTTTTGGAGGGGACTGAAATCTAGTTTTGCGAGGGAAACCGGATTATTGGTCAGCAGAAGGAAGTTATCCCCATCATCTAGGCGAGAGAGGTCAGTTATTTGAGCAGAGTCACTCCCAGCAAAGGTGAGCGCCCGGCGAGCAGCGGTATCGTATCCCATCAGTTCACCGCTATCCCCCCCAGGGAAAATGAGGAGTTCGCCATGTTTCGCGATACGATAGATCGCAATTCCGGAACGGGAAACGATCGTGTCGGGAAGTCCGTCACCGTGAGCCAATTTTATCACGGAGCTCCTGCCCGAAAACGTGGAGGCCGAGGCCACTTCCATAATGGTGACGGGAGGTTCGGCGGGTGGAGTAGGACTAGTCGCTGAGCCCGATGTAGGGATAACAACTCGAGTCTTTTCTGGGGTCGCCGAATGCACGACTGCGACGAACACATCACCGTTTGAGTCGACGAAAATATCGGTTATTTCCGCCTCTTCATGATTGAGCAGGATGACCGGGTCGCCGCCCGATGTTTCGAAACGATACAAGTTACCGCTCGGGGCAGATCCCGCCAAAACGTGACCCTGTCGGCTCAGAGCGAGCGTCCGAACATTGCGATCCCGTATCGATCCGAATGCGGTGACTCCTCGTTCCTCGACGTTGTTAGATTCTGAAATTTTCGACGTTGAATTATCCTCCGGCGCCATTGCCGGAGGTTCGGTTGCAACGAAGGCTGCGAGGTCGATGCGCATTATCCGCCCCGGGTTACCCGTCCCCACGAGCACGGCATCGCCGCCATCCCACTCCAGAAAATCGAAAACAGAATCAGCCGGCAAATTTACCGAGGCCAATTTTTCGCCCGTGGCAGAAAAAAGCACCACTTGACCAGTGGGCGATGTTCCCGCGACCACGCGTCCGTCGTCCAATACGAGTAATTTGAAGATCTGTTCTGACCCCAAGTCAGCCCACAGCGAAATTTCTGACTGCTCGTCACTCTCCGAATAACTCAGTTTTAGAATCTTTCCGTCAGGTCCGGTCGCGATGAGCCAACTCGATTCATCTAATCGCTCAAGATCCCAGGCGAGGTCTACATCCAAATCCGAATGAATTGGGGTTAAGGCGGGGCCCGTCACGAGGCGCCCGTCAGATCGCACCGCTAACCCCGAGAGGTCTCGGGAGGAGACATCTCGGAAAAAATTGATCTGCTGTTGCTTCGAAAACCCTTCACCTAAAGTGAAAGAAGAGCCCCACAGTGAACCGATAATAATATAAACGAGTCTAGAAATTTTCATGACAAATGAATGCGGGGGCTTCAGTTCGAAACGACTAACGGTTTTCGAACCAGACCGGTGACCAGTTTATCTGGTTGAATGTGAGTCTGCCAAAGCACCTCTCGAGCAACTTTCTGGGAGAATCTCGCGCGATCGGCGAGTTGCGCGATCCGGGCAAAAGAGCTCGGCAATTGGTGGGTCGCTTGGGTCTGGTCCAAGAAAAGGTCGGACATTCTTAGGACCGAAATAAAAAGGCCATCCATCCGCCGCTGATTACGAATTGCGTTTAGGTAGGCATCAAAGTCTCTAATTTGGCTCACCGGAAAACTTCGTTGCGCCCCCGTTAAATTATCGAGGGAACTACCATCAGATACGACGATCTCCAATTTCTCACCGATCCAAGATGAGTCGATTGGGACGGTAATTAGTTCCCGGGTTGGCTGCCCTTGAAAATTACGTAGGGAAATTGTGACTACGACCGCACGACCAGAACTGACGGTTTGATGCGATACTTGAACGTTATCCAGGCTCATTGTCGGATTCTCGTATAAAGGCTCTACCGTGAATTCGACGCGCTCCGGGAAGACCTCTTCAACGGGGTTTTGTAACCACACGGAAAACTTCTGAACCATTGAGGCCAGTCCGGCTTTGAACCCTTCGGAACCCGCATAAAGCTCATTCACGATCAGACTTTTTCCAGCGGCGAATTCGACTTCAGTTTTGATCCGAAACCCATCAGTCAAACCGGCATCGTTTGAGCCCAGCACAGCTTGCGAAAGTCCGGTGGCCGTGATCATCGGCGTGAGACGAGGGTGACGCACGGTGGCAAATTCGATGGTGCGATACGGCGTATTCACTCGCACTGGCACCAAATCAGGCCCCGGTCCGATCTCGCCGTAGATGGCCGAAAGCCGATCCTGGCGGACGGTGCCAATGACCTGGCCACTATTGGCGATTTTGACCGAACTTAAATTCGAAGGAAGAATGGCGACGATTTCAGCCGAAGTCATCGGAACTTCCACGGTGCCTAACCCTAACATGGGGTGGCCAAAGGCAAGAACCCGACCGCCCTTCACTCGGGACACTGTTCCGGTGCCAGCGAGAGTAATGTCACCCACCGCTAGGGCAGCGCCTACCGCATATCCCGGTTTCAATGCAATCGGGCTCTCATCGCGAGCTGAACTAGATCCACCTAGAGAGTTGGTATTAATTCCAAGTTCAGCGAAGGGTACGGCAAAAAGATCCGAGACTAAAGGTGAGACTCCTCCGAAAGTAAAAACCGGCGAAAGGGGGGTGAAAGGAGAATTGTGAGCTGTCCCTCGGGCAGAAAGCTCCCCGCTCTCCAACGCGGAGGAGGAGGGGGATGAGACCGGAAATAGTTCATTACTTCGATGATCTCCGCGCGACGAGTCCAGTGCGATTTGCATCACTTCCAAAAGGTCTTCCGCGGGGGTAAATCCCGCGAAGCGGACCGTCTCGAATCGCTGCACTTGATAGGAGAGCGCGCCCGCAAAACGCCCATCGATGTAAAGGGGACTGCCGCTCATTCCCGCAACGGCCCCCATGTGCTGGACCCGTTCGTCGACCAATTCACAAAGGATCATCGACTTACCCGGACCGAGGGCGTTCTGAATCACCCCGGTGACTTCGACATCGAAAGGCTCAGGCTCGGTGCCGCGAAAAACCGTCCAGACTTCACCGGTCATCCCGGCGCCGAGTTCGGAGATCGGGATCACCGCTGCATCCACTGGCTGCACTCGCGGATCCGGTGACTGTGCCACCGACGGGCCCACGGCTAGGAGGGCTACAGAAATCAGCGCAAGGCGAAGAACAAACGTCATAGGTCTTTGATTACATTAGAGATTACTTCGCAGGCGCGATCGATCGCGGAGCCTTCGTGCGCCGTGCTGATGAAGCAGGCCTCAAATGCGCTCGGGGGCAAGTAGACGCCCTGCTCCAAACAGCCCCGAAAGTAGCGTCCGAACAGCTCCACGTCCGTCGTTTGCGCCGAGGCTAAGTCACGAACAGGTTCAGCAGTGAAGTAAGTGCACCACATCGATCCGGTTTGCGGAACTTGTCCGGCCAACCCTTTTGCCTTCAGCGCGCCATCGACGGCTGCTTGGAGCCTGGAGCCCAATTGCTGCAGGCGAGGGTAGGTGTTTTCTTGCTCGAGTAATTCGAGCGCCGCGATTCCTGCGGCCATCGCGAGAGGGTTACCGCTCAAAGTTCCTGCTTGGTAAACAGGACCGAGGGGCGCGAGATAGTCCATGATCTCGGCTTTCCCACCCAGCGCACCAACGGGTAAGCCTCCACCGATAATTTTACCTAGGGTCGTGATATCTGGAGTGATTTTTTCAATTTCTTGCACCCCGCCTTTGGCTAAACGGAAGCCAGTCATGACCTCATCAAAAATCAATACGGTTCCGTGCTTTTGAGTCAGTTGACGCAGGGAGTTTAGATAACCGTCATCGGGCACGATGAGCCCAATATTAGCGGGATAGGGTTCGAGAATGACAGCGGCAATTTGGTCGGGGTTTGCGGAAAATGCCTCTGCCAGAGCAGACAGGTCGTTAAACGGCAGCACGATCGTTTCTCGTGCGAATGAAGCCGGCACGCCCGCACTGTCAGGATATCCGTGGGTGAGCGCACCCGATCCTGCTTTGATCAACAAAGAGTCGGAGTGACCATGGTAGCAGCCGGCGAATTTGATGATCTTATCCCTGCCGGTATAACCTCGCGCCAAACGAATTGCCGTCATGGTCGCCTCGGTGCCGCTGTTGCACATGCGGACCTTTTTGATCGATGGCACAAATTGAGTGATCAGCTCCGCCATTTTTACTTCATAAGGATTTGGCGTGCCAAATGAGGTTCCACGGCTAAGGGCTTCGCTGATCGCTTCGCGAATTACGGGGTGATTGTGACCATGAATCGCGGGCCCCCAAGTGCAGACAAAATCGATAAGCTCTCGATCATCGGCCGTGGTGAGCGTGGCTCCCTGAGCCGATTTGACGAAAAAAGGAGATCCGCCCACCGCGCGAAACGCCCGCACCGGGGAATTTACCCCGCCGGGGATGAGTTGCTTTGCTCGTTCGAAAAGAGAATTTGAATCCATCTAAAATTGAGAATATGAAATTAAAATCGTTTAACTTAGGTAGCGTTGCACGAAGGGGATGGGTCTACCAACCCCAAAGGCGAGGGGAGTGATTTTAAGCCCTGAGGCAGATTGTCGTCGTTTGGATCCATTGAGATCCACTTTTCGCCCCATTTCGTTTACGTTGATTTCAACACCGGCTCGCGAGACCAAATCGTGGATTGATAGGCCTGCTTCGGCATAGTCTCGTAAAATGGCGTCGAGGACATCGGCGGCGGGCAACTTATCTTCGTCCGTTTGCCCGGAGCTTAGTTCCGCGCTCGGTCGTTTATTAATCGTAGGCCAAGGGATGACCTCAAGGTCCCGATTGATCCAGCGGGCGAGGGCAAACACCTGCGTTTTGAACAAGTCTGAAATCACCGCAAGACCGCCACACGTATCACCGTAGAGCGTGTGGCATCCCACCGCAGTTTCACTCTTGTTGCCCGTGCTCAATAGTAAGGCGCTAAATTTATTCGATAACGCCATCATTAACGAATCGCAAGTGCAGGCCGGCAGGTTTTCCGCCGTCAAGTCCCTTTCGGTCCGCCTGAACGCTGAAGCCAACGCGGACTCCGCCGCCGCAACTGCCGTCTCGATGCTGAGGGGATCAAACTCGATACCGAGCCTCCTCGCTAAATCCGTGGCATCGTCTCGAGAGTGTGGTGAAAAAATGGCGGATGGAAGTGAGACGCCACGCACGTTGGTCGGACCAAGTGCCGCCGCGGCGATTGCCGCCACCACGGCCGAATTCAAACCTCCATTCAGGGCGACGAGACAACGAGGAAAACCGGATTTTCGGGCGTAATCGCGCAGCCCTAAGGTTAGGGCGGTAAACACATCCGCGATCTGGTTTTCATCGGTCCCCGGCGCTCGACTTGGGGCCGGAGTGGTCGGATTGAGATTCTCCAGCACGTCGACTACGCTGGCACATTCGACGAAAGCGGGCAGGCAATCTGTCACGATGCCATGTTTTGTCATCACCAGCGATTGGCCATCAAAGACCAGCTCGTCGTTACCGCCCACCGCGTTCACGTAGACAACATCGCAGCGAAGCTTTTTGGCAGTGGCCCGAAGCACGGAATCGCGAAGTTGGCTCTTACCCACATGCCACGGGCTGGCGGATAAGTTTATCATGAGATCAATTTTGGCTCCAGCCAGTGCACTCACCGGATCGAAATGATAGCGGGACTGCCGTGCTGCGGGTGGAAGATCCCAAATGTCTTCACCGATCGTAATCCCGATGCGATGACCTGCGATAGTCACTACGCTCGGCGCTCTGGCGGCCTCAAAATACCGATCTTCGTCGAACCCATCGTAGGCCGGCAGCAGACACTTCCGGCAGAGCTGCTTGATCTCGCCCTGCTGACAAAGCGCAGCCGCGTTGAAGAACGCGCGTCCCTGCCGAGACGGGTTCTGTTCCAGCGTTCCGACGAGGGCGGGAACTTGACCCGTGGCCGCCGCGATTTCGAGTAACACGCCTTCGCTGTCAGCGCCAAACCGCTGCTTCTGCAGAAGATCTCTCGGTGGAAAGCCGGTGATCGCGAGTTCCGGGAACACCACTAATTCGGCCCCCTCATCGACGAGTTTCCGGTAGGCAGACAAAATCTGGTCTCGATTGCCGTGAAGGTCGCCCACGGTGGGATTAATTTGAGCTATGCCTATTCGCATGAAGGAAAGCGAAACGTTGCGCAAAGGGAGAGAGCCTGACAACTCACATGGCGAAATTGTCCGTCAGTCGATGCGCCGCGCCAAGTCTATCGCCGGGCGGGCTTGCGGCGTGAACGCCAATTTCACTAATTGTCATGATAACTGTGCATTTACCGCCATCTGTTCGTTTCATTCTCGCTTCCGCATCCCCCCGTCGCCGGGAACTCTTGGCGCAAACTGGGCTTTCGTTTGAAGTCATCACAGCCGACGTGATCGAACACGAGGATTCTTCCACCGATCCCAAAGAAATGGTCTCCTACAACGCGGCACTGAAAGCCGATTGGGTCGGCGAGCGAAACTCTGACGCGTGGGTGTTGGGCGCAGATACCATCGTTTTCATCGACGGTTCCGCCCTCAATAAGCCTGCTGATCGGAACGAAGCAGCACAAATGTTGCGCCGCCTCAGCGGACGCACCCATACGGTTTATACAGGATTGGCCCTCCGGAAATTTGATCAAAAAATTGCGATTGATCGGGGGGTGGCGAGCGAAGTGACCTTTCATCAACTCACTGATGAAGTAATTAGCGAGTATTTGAGTAAAGTACACACGCTCGATAAGGCCGGAGGGTATGCCATTCAGGAGCATGGAGAAATGATCGTCGCTCAACAGACGGGATCATTTAGTAACATTGTGGGGCTTCCTCTCGATGAAACGAAACAAATTTTGACGGAGGTCGGTCTCTTGGACTGACTGCCACTGTTCCAGCGCTCCCGATAGCATGCCTCGATCCGCCAAATCACGCCGCCGCGCAAAAACCAGACGTCGTCCTCCATTCAAGGGTGTAGGGTCGGAATGGTTGCGCGTGCCTCGGCGCGATCGAGCCATTAAGATTGGCATCGTTGCGACGGTCTTGGCGCATGTTTTACTCCTTTGGCTGGGGCCCAAGGTTGAGCACAGTTTCATGTCCACCCCACCAGCCAGCGGGGACGGACGCAATGAAACGACGACCGAGTTTGATATCGAAATCACTCCGGAGGAAGTGCCACCCACTACTTTTGTGGACGCCAATCCTGATGCTCCGGAAAACGTGCCGGACGAAACGGACCATTTTGCCGAGCGTAATCAGCAACTCGCCCAAGAGGAACCCGCTGATATCGAAGGAGACAAGCCCTCAACCGAGGGCGAGGAAGATATCGAATCGACTTCAATCGTTTCCGGCGAGAACGCCCCTCCGGCGCTCCCGGTCCCAGCCACACCTCCCACGCCCGATCCTTCGCAGGCAGAGCCCGAAGCGGAGGAAGAATTGCCCGCCCTGGCCCAAGATCCCTTGGGTGGAACCGAAAAATTGGTGGGCGATGCGAAAGAGAGTTTTGGGGCTAACGTCGTCAAACTTCCGGAAAACCCTCAGGCAGATATCGATGAACCGATCGAGGGTGTGACAGACCCCGAACTGGCGTCACCGGAAGGCAAGGGCATCTACTACCGGCCCAACCCCAACCAACCGTCTGCACGGCCAAACCTAGCGCAGTCTCAAATCAAGCCCGCCATCTTTAGCGATCGAGTTGAGGGAACCCGTAACATCGGCGTCGTCGCCCACGATGCGTTGAAAACGACGTTTGGCGTCTATTTCAAACGCATGCTGGAAGTCATCGAACAAACGTGGAACGCCGAAATCCAAGCGAAGATCGAGCGCCGAGTGGGATTTCCGCTGGACGGGAGTCGCGTGCAGGTCCGTTTCGATCTGCACAAAGATGGATCAATCACGATAACGAAGGTGGAGGGTAACGCCGGCTTGTTGTGGAACGGCGTCGCCGTGGAAGCCATTGCCGCGCCCGCTCGTTTCGACGACGGCTATGGCGAATGGGCCGACGAGATGCGAGTAATCCTGGGGGATTCAACCCCCATTCGTTTGAGTTTCTACTATCGTTAAATGGCTCACCCCGACCAGCCGGTTCAGTTTCGCCGTTTTGACGCTCCCTTGGGTCGTGGCGTAGTTTTAGTGCAAAGCCATGAGGCTGGCCTAATCGCGCTAGCGAAACCGGCGGGGGTGTTGTCTCATCCCAACAAACGAGGCGAAGAAGGGCGGTCGCTACTCAACGCAACCTACTCGCCGACCGGGGAATACTATAAGTGGGACCTAGGAACTCAGACCCTGGGCCGCGCGTGGCTCCTTAATCGCTTGGACTCCGCCACCTCCGGTGTCGTGCTTTTAGCCACCGATGAGATCCTCGCCGCGCACATCCGAGGGCTCTTTAAAACGAAACGCATTCGTAAATTCTACACGGCGCTGGTGTTTGGTCGACCGATTGGGCGGCGAGACATCTGGCATGATCGGATCGCGGTGCAAAAAGCCGGGGGACAAATTCGCGCCACGGGCCGGGGAAATATCCCGGCTGAAGCGGCAATGCAGTTGCTAAAGTCCACGACCACGACGTCTCCGCCACTCAGTCTTATTCAATTGGAACCACGCACGGGCCGCAGCCATCAATTGCGCGTGCAGTGCGCCCAACGGGATCTGCCCATCGTGGGAGACGCGACCTACGGAGACTTTCGCCTGAATCGAATTTTTGCAAAGTCGACGGGCGAGAAACGTTTGTTTCTGCATTCGGCCCGCACGAGTTTTGAATTCGAGTGGGCCGGTAAACGACATAGATTCAACGCGGAAGCACCGATTCCTCCCGAATTCGTGGCCAGTGTCGAAGCCTGAGAGCAAACGCGACTTCGGCATAGGAGCGCCATCCCATCATTGACAATGGGCCGGGCGAGCTGCTCAAGTTTATCTCGTGTTTTCTTTCGTCGATTTTCGTTACAGCTTTTGGTTTAGCCTTTGCTATTCCTCCTAAGCGGCGCGCGAAGACGTTTTAAGTAGTTTTAAAAACCTCGCCATCAGCCGCCCTCGGGCGGCTTTTTCATTTCTCAAACTTAACCATGATCCTCCCTAAATCCCATCGCCTCTCCGACGAAGAAATCGCTGAACTCACTCGCGTGGTCGGTGAATTTAACTGTCGCCTCCAACCGATTGTGGGAGCGGTCCGAACGATCTACGCCATTTTGGGCGATGAGCGCGATGAGCTGATGATCAACCGGATAGAGGGTCTCAGTTATGTGGATCGGGTAGATCGCATCCAGTCTCCATTCAAGTTAATGGATCGACGCTCGGACCTCGCCTCCCACCAGGTGAAGATCGGCGGAGTGACGCTGGGAGAAGAGCTGCTGGTGATCGCCGGGCAATGCACGATTGATCCGAAGAACCCCAACTACTTTTACGAAACCGCGGCGGCGGTAAAAGAGGCGGGGGCGCAAGTCGTGCGCGGCGGCGTGTGGAAACCCCGCACGAATCCTTATTCTTTTCAAGGCGACGCCAAGTCACTCGATATCTTGATGGAGGCCTCAAACCGCACCGGACTCCCCGTCGACGCGGAGGTGATGGACGAAGATCACCTGAAGATGGCGTTGGATGCGGGGGTGCATATGCTTCAGATTGGGGCCCGTAATGCGCTTAACTACTCGCTCCTTCGAGCCATTGGCAAAGGTATCGCGGAGAAAGATACCGTCGTTTTACTCAAACGCAGTATCCACATGGGACCGATCAACGAGTTCATTGCGGCTGCCGAATATATTGTGAGTTTTGGTAACCCCAATGTGATGCTATGCCCCCGGGGCACTTCGCCGGGAATGGACGGTTATCGCAACCATCCCGATGAGAGCATCACCCCATTGTTAAAGGAAAAGAGCTGGGCCCCCGTGGTGGTGGACCCTTCGCACTCAGTGGGGAAGGCAGCCTACGTGCCGGCGTGCTGCTTGGCTGCGATCGCCTATGGCGCTGACGGACTCTGTATCGAATCACACGTTGATCCAGTCAATGGCATCGGCGACGATCCTAAGCAGGCGCTGACGCCGGCCGTACTGGCCGACACCATTCGCCAAGCTAAGTCGATTTGGGCCCTGCGGCGCGGGGCTCAGTAGGGCGTTAATCGCGATCTGAGCGTCGCTTTGCGACCGCTTCGATTTGCAGGTAGACCTTGGCGGCGCCTTCGGCGGCGACCTCATCGATACCAGTGGATAAGGCGTCGACTTTAGTGTCGGTGGCGACCTCCTCGGAAGCGCCAATCTTACAATTGAAGTCCCATCGAAAGAAACCTTCGGGAAGATCCTTTTTTCGCTCCCGCTTCACGTATTTGTTGACCTCGTGACGTATCTTGTCCCGGACGCGGGCATCGGCTTGAGTGGTAGAGGTGAGGAGAAACGTTTTCTTCATGCAGGCGCGATGGTCGCGGATTCGACTGCCGAATCAATGCGAATACGCGATTGGGCTGGTGCGGGATGATATCCGATCGTCAATTCAGGCCGTATTTCTGATGATGCGAACATGAAGCTTCGCCTAATACTCGCCCATGCCATGCTCGGCGATGGCGGCACGATGGCACTTTTCGAGTAAGACGGAGCCTTCTTCATGAACTACGGCGGACCACAGGTGATGCACTCCCGGGCGCAGGCTTCGGCGGTATTTTCGGGCCTAGTTAGAGTGGCGCACTGGATGCGGCACAAGACGCTCGCGAGTAGGGGGGGAGGACTCGGGCGGGGGGGGACTCTTCGCCGTGTGATGGAGCCTAGCGGACCGTCGGTCAGCATCGATGTCACTGTATTGGTCCTGGAAGCAGTGGCGTGGAATCGCACTTATTGGCGGAAATTGAATGCCGGCGCGCTTGATCAACCGCATGCGAAAGTGATCGTGGGTGACGCAGTCGAGCTGGTGAGCTCCAGTCGGTCCGGGTATTTTGACGCACTATTACTCGATCTCGAACGTGGCCCCATGGCGATGGTCGCGGCGGGTAACCCACGACTTTACAAAAAGGTAGGGTTGCAAGCGGTGCGTCCAGCAGGTCGCGCCGTGTTTTGGTGGGCCCGACCTGACGATGTCTTTCTAACCCGCTCATCACCGGCGAAACTTAAGGTCGCGGCGGTTCCGGCAAAAAGTGCAAGGGAACAAAAAGCGAGCGTCCTACAGGCTCTACGCCGCAGAACGCACTGAGAGGCGGATCAGATTAGCGACGACGTGAACCCGGTCTTGGGCGATGCCAGGCGAATGAGGACTCAATTTCATTTCGTTCCGGTTCCGCACGCTCTGGTCGATCTTGCGGTGGGCGTGATTGCCTTTGAGGCCTAGGCGGCGGCTGAGCTTTCGCCGTAGGCCTCGGAGTGGGGGACGGGGGAGGCGGCAGCGATTGGCCGGCGGCTTCGCGAAGTTTATCTTTCTTACTCTTCCGCTTACCTTTGATGCCACCACCATCGGGATTGACCGGGATGGTGGTGGGGAGGGCGAAGGGGCTAAATCCTTCGATTTGTTCGCGTGGAATGACGCGGTCATAACGTTTCTCGATGAGCTGAAAGTGTGGAAACGTGTCGGCGGTGACGAAACTGACGGCGGTGCCTGACTGGCCCGCGCGACCCGTGCGGCCAATGCGATGGGTGTAACTCACCACCGAGCGGGGTAGATCGTAATTCACCACAACCGGAAGTTCAGGAATATCGAGCCCCCGGGCCGCGAGATCAGTGGCCACCAGGACCTGAAGCTTCCCGGCTTTGAAGTCGTTGATCGCCTTCAAGCGGGCACCTTGACTGAGCTGACCGTGGAGTGAGCCCGCGGTAATATCGGCGCGGCGCAGTTTTTCGGCTACGTGGCCGGTTGAGTATTTCGTCGAAACAAAGACCAGCACCCGCGTCCAGGCAGGATCCTGAAGTAAGTGAAGCAAGAGTTGCGTGCGCCGGGGAGCATCGACTTCGATCGCTTTTTCGGTGATCGCAGGAGCCGCCTTCGGCGATTCTGAAAAACTGATTTTGACCGGATCAGTCAGCAGTGACTTGGCGAGGGTAGATACCGCTGGCGGGAATGTGGCCGAAAAGAGCAGGGTTTGGCGCTCCTGCGGAAGTAGGTCAGTGATGCGGGTTAACTCCTCCGTGAATCCTAATTCGAACAATTTGTCCGCCTCATCAAGTACGACTGCCTGCACGTCACCGATTTGGAGAGCATTCTGATCGATCAAGTCGAGGAGGCGCCCGGGGGTGGCGATCACGATGTCGGCCCCACCCCGTAGCGCCATCATCTGGGGGTTGGCGGAGACGCCTCCATAAGCGCTGACTATCTTGAGCTGAGTGGGTAGATACTCGGTGTACGCGGCGAATGATTGCTCGATCTGTACGGCCAACTCCCGAGTCGGCACCAGGACCAACACGCCGATGGATTGGCGGTTTGGTCGAGGGATCTGCAACGATCGCTGAATGAGAGGAAGAGCAAACGCGGCGGTCTTTCCCGAGCCCGTTTCCGCCCTGGCCCAAACGTCTTTTCCCTCTAGGACCGCTGGAATTGCCTCAAGCTGCACCGGCGTGGGCTCGGTGTAGTTTCGCGCTTCAACGGCACGGACGAGCGGATCGGTAAGGCCCAAATCTGAAAACGACATCACTCGGCGATGACGTTAGCCTCCCAACATTCAACCTAATTTACTGCCTGATCATCCTAGCCGAGCAGCGGGGCGAAGAATTTCTCTTTCTTATAAAGCACGACGACATCTTGCACACCCCATGCTTGTTCGAGGTAAGCACGCAAGATGACGTGGGGGGATTTCTGCAGGTGTCGGGTCAAAAACCCGGGGGTCATCAGCGTTAACCCATACTGCTGATGGGGATCCTCATAGTAGGGCTCAAATGCCGCCCCCTCGGTCGCGTAGCGCTCTAACAGTGAGACAATATTAACATTGTCCGCAAAGTCGCCTTGGTCGCGAGAGAGCAACGAACTGAAATATCGCCCCTGGGTTGAAAACACGATGACAGCGTCTTCGCTGGCCCAGCTCAGCAAATAATCGAGCGTAGCCAAGGCTTTCGCGACGGGGAGGTGCGTGAGTAATGAGCCGCACCAAATGAGATCGAATGGCGTCTCAAAACGGACCTTGCTGAGATCGACGTCTGAGTAGATGCCCGCCGCATCGAATTGCTCTTGGCAAAAATCGACGCCGGGGCGGTTCAGATCACAGCCGGTGATTTTCGCGCGCGGATACTCGGCTCGCAGCCATCGCATGACCCGGCCGTGGCCGCAAGGCAGGTCGAGGATGTTCTGAAAGTCGGGACGGTTGGATAAACTTCCGGCCAATTTGATCAATTTCAGGGCGCTTTCACCGATGTCGAAGTAGTTGCCCTCTGCTCCGGGTGTTACCATTTCGTCGTCAGGCGAAACTGACCGATTTATCGCGGGTTCGAGAGGGGACGGAGGAACGGACATCGCGGTGAAATCAGGCCAAAGTATCGTAGACTTCGATTAGGGCTTCACCGGATTCGGACTGATCGCATTCGAGCACGATGCTGTAGGTTCCCGGTCCCAAATCTGCGAATGCACAAAACTCGTCCGTATCGGTGTCCAAGGCGAATGCGCCGATCTTAGTCACCAGTGCTGCCGCCATATCGTCGTCGAATTGAAGCAGGTTGTCGCAATTGTTGGCGCGACGGAAAAAGGAGACCTTTACGTGGGAAAGCACCTCGGTGACGCCGAATTTTGCCAGCGACGAGCTAATACCCCGGATCAAGATTCGGCGCGGACGGAGCGGGCCACTCGCGCGACCGATCGTGAAGCCGGCCGTGAGTCCTTTGCCGGGTTGAACAAATCCCCGCACGGATTGATTTTGCAGGGGCAGTCCCGCGTGAACCATTAGCAGGAATGACTGGGAACGGCTGGTGTGATTATCCGTGGTGATCTCGGCCCAGTAGACGTCGCTATCCGTCACGGAGGGGTTTTCGATCACGATTCCCGAGTGGGTGGCTCCCGCGATCGGTGCCCCGTTTTGCGTCCACTGGGTATGAGATCCCTCCGCCAAATCGGTTGAAAGTTTAACCGTGAGTTTGCCGCGCAGCGCCTCGATGGGAAAACGTAGAAGTGGGGCGGTCGAATCAAGAGCCAACGTCTGCGGGCCCACGATCACCGGATTGGTCATGCGGCGCATCAAAACGGTCGGCTCGGACCCGGGAGCATGCGGAGGCGTCATCGGTTAGAGCAGGTTGAGCTGTGAATCGTCGACCGGCTTTACGGTGATTTTTTTACGGGGCTTCGCCTGGGGCGCGGTCAACTCAATCGACGTATCGTCGGACTCCAATTTACTGAGAATTGACTTGGCCCGATCGATGACACTGCTGGGCAGTCCTGCGAGCCGGGCGACTTGAATGCCGTAGCTGCGATCGGCGGGGCCAGCGATTACGCGTCGCACGAAGACGATTTCGTCGTTCCATTCCTTCACGGCGACGCTGTAGTTACGCAGTCGTGACAAGTGCTTGTCGAGCTGGGTGAGCTCTTGGTAGTGCGTCGCAAAGAGGGTGCGCGCGCCGCGGTCCGAGGAACCGTGCAGGTGTTCCACCACCGCCCAAGCGATACTGAGCCCATCGTAGGTGGACGTGCCGCGTCCGATCTCGTCGAGAATAATCAATGAGCGATCGGTCGCGTTGTTCAAAATGTTGGCGGTCTCATTCATCTCGACCATGAAGGTCGAATTACCCCGGGCGAGATCGTCACTGGCGCCCACCCGGGAAAAGATTCGATCGACGAGACCGATACGACACTTCGCGGCTGGCACCCAACAGCCCACTTCGGCGAGTAAGGTAATCAGGGCGATTTGGCGAATATAAGTCGATTTACCGGCCATGTTGGGCCCGGTAATGAGGGCGAGCTGTTCCACACTGGAGGAAAGGGTGGTGTCGTTGGGCACGAACGATTGATTGCCTCGCAGGGCGGCGGCATCCGGGGCCTTGAGCATTTGCTCGACGACGGGGTGGCGACCTTCGCTGATTTCCAGCACGTCGCTTTCGTCGATCTCCGGCTGATGGTAATCCCACTCCCGGGCGAGCACGGCCCAACCCGCGAGGACGTCGAGTTCTGCCACGGCGTCGGCGGTCGCACAGAGCGCGAGGGATTCATCCAGCACGGCAGTGATCAATTGCGTGAACAGCTCCCGTTCCCGGACGAGCGCGTTGTCCTCGGCGTGGAGAATCTCTTTTTCCTTCTGCTTCAGTTCATCGGTGACGTAGCGCTCGCCGCCGACGGTGGTTTGCCGACGCACGTAGTTGTCGGGAACCAGATGCAGATTCGCTTTGGTCACCTCGATAAAATAACCGAAGTTATTGTTATACTTGAGCTTTAAGCTTCTGATTCCCGTGCGTACTTGTTCGGTGCGCTCGAGGTCGGACAACCAAGTTTTGTTGTTGCGGGTCAGGCCGCGAATCCGGTCGAGTTCAGCGTCGAATCCTTCGCGCACGGCACCACCTTCAGCGATGTCGGTCGGAATCTCGTCGGAGAGGGCGCGTTCGAGTAATTCGCGGAGCGCAGTCTGTTCATCAATTCGAGCTGGGTAGGTTGCGCCGAGGCTTTGGCCAAAATGGTTCAGCAAGCGCCGGATATCGGGGAGCTGTAAGAGCGTATCTCTCACGCCGCCAAGTTCACGGGGATTGCGCAGGCGATTCTGGAGCCGGCCCAGGATGCGAGGAATGTCGCGAACTTGACCGAGAGTTTCGCGGAGTTCGCCGAGCAGAAGGGGTTCGCCGAGCAGCTCACCGATCGTGGCAGAGCGACGGCGAATTTCCGTAAGATTCAGTTCGGGCGCACTCAGCCAGCGTTCGAGTAAGCGGGCGCCGGCAGCGGTGGCGGTGCGATTGATGGCGGCCAAGAGCGAACCTTGCCGGGTGCCTCGACTGGATTGGAAAATTTCTAAGTTTCGCAGGGTCGCGGGATCGATGAGCAGGGTCGTGGCGCTCCGGTATTCCTGGAGGGCGCGGAGGTTTTCCGGTTTCGCGCAAAGATTTTCCGTGGCGTAGTAAATGAGGGCACCGGCAGGACCGAAGCCACGATGCTTTTCGCTCAGACCAAATCCCTCGAAGTTGAGCACCTTGAGCGCATCCAGCACGGTGCGAGCGCCGGAATCGGTTTCGAAATGGTAGCCGGGCAGTTCGGTGACCAAACGGTCCTGGCAAAACTCGTAGAGCGCTCGGGCATCGACATCATCGTGGGGAGCATCGCGCAATTTGGCCTGATCTCCCTCAATGAGGAGAAGCTCCGCCGGTTCGAGGGCGGTGAGAACGGGGAGCAAGTTGTCGACGGCCTCGTCGGTCGCCAATTTAAACTCCCCGGTGGAGAGGTCGAGCCATGCGGCGTGCAGCCCGTGTTTGTCGCGACAGAGCGCACAAAGGTAGTGATTGCGGGAATCGTCGAGCTGGTTGGCGTCGAGGGTGGTGCCGGGAGACAGGATTCGGGTGAGCGCACGTCGGACGAGTTTTCCGGCGACCGCGGGTTCGGCTTGGTCACAAAACGCGACTTTACGGCCGGCGGCGAGGAGCTTGGGCACGTAGTTTTCCGCCGCGTGATGGGGAATCCCGGCCATGGGGTAGTCTTGGCGCTTCGTGAGGGTGAGGCCGCAAATCCGCGAAGCATCGACGGCATCATCGTAGAACATCTCGTAGAAATCACCGAGCCGGAAGAGCAAGATCGTGTCCTTGGCGAGACTCCGCTTCACCTCGAAGTATTGCTGCATCATCGGGGTGAGCTTTTTGGCGGCAGACATATTTCGTTGAAGTAGCGAGGAGAGGGAAGCGGGTAGCGAGTAGAAATCAGCAATCCAGTGGATCGGTTGGCTCGCGCCAAGGGATTTCTGAGCGCATCCCCTCGTTCGTTGGGCGAGGCGAGCGGGGCGAAAACTGCTCGCTAGTCGCCGCATGATTCTGCCAACTTGCGACCGTGATTGGATTGTATTCGCGAGATTTTGAAGATTCCGGTGGACCGCCAATGGTCGTTTTACACGGACTATTAGGGTCTTCACGGAACTGGCTAAGCGCCGCGGCTGAATTGGCTCAACACTGGACCGTCTCGGCGCTGGATCTTCGGAATCATGGTAAATCGCCGCATGCGGCGACCATGCGCTACGATGATTTGGTGGATGATGTGGTGCGGTGGATGGACCACCGTGGGCTGGGCGCGGTTGATTTAATGGGGCACAGCATGGGCGGGAAAGTGGCGATGATTCTCGCTTGTCGCTATCCCGAGCGGGTTCGCCGGCTCGTGGTGGTCGATATTGCGCCCAAGAGTTATTTTTCCAACGGACACCGGGCGGAATTCGTGGCAATGCACGAGCTTTCGCTGCGCGAGTTAAAGTCTCGCGGAGAGGCAGAGCTTAAAATGGAAGGACGGGTGCCGGATTGGGGCATGCGAAAGTTCATCACGACCAATTTGGAAAGAACGGAGGAGGGCGGTTGGCGCTGGCTGATTAATCTTCCGGTGATCAGCGGGGCATTGCCGGAGCTGGAGCGAAATCCCCTAGAAGCAATCGATCGATTTGAGGGTCCCTCCTTATTCGTGCTCGGGGGAAAGTCGCGCTACGTGAGAGAAGCAGACCATGAGACCATTATGACGCATTTTCCGGCGGCGCAGATATCCACTCTCTCCGAATCGGGCCATAACCCGCACATGGAAGCCCGGGCTGAGTTCGTGCAACGTGTCTTGGACCACTCATCCCGAAATGATTAAACCATCCTAAGGCCCAGCCAAATTTGCGGTCACGCCAGCGCGACTTTTTTTGGCATTCGGGAGCCAGTCTCGCCTTTTCCAGCGCTGGAAGAGAATCCAGCCACGCACTACTTCGTCGACGATCATCGCGGCCCAAAGTCCGGGAAGCCCCCAGCCAAAGGTGATGCCAAACACCCAAGAGAGCGGCACCCAGATGCCCCACATGGTGATTAGGCCGATTTTGAAGGGATAGCCGACGTCTCCGGTGGCGCGAAGACCGCAGACCAAGCTCATGTTGAGTAACCGACCGGGCTCGATGATGAGGGCGAGTTTCAGCAATAGCGCGCCCACGCTGATGATGGCGAGATTGGAGGAGAATAATCCAATAATCGACGCGCCAAATACCGCGTTGGGGAGCATGGCGATACTGACGATGATCAAGCCCTTGCGCAGGCTCCGCAACATGCGGTGGTAGGCGGCGTCAAACTCACCGGCGCCCACGTGTTTCCCGAGTATAATCTCATTGGCGAGGGCGATGGCATAACTGAAGGTAAAGACGAAATGCATCACCTGCATTGCGTAGGACTGGATCGCCAATTCGGTGGCGCCCATCCGGGCGGTGAAGGACGTAATCGTCATGAACGCGATCCACCACGAAAGGTGTTCGCCCGCCGAGGGGAGACCTATTTTCAGAATCCGGCGTAGGTAGACCATCGAAACGACGACGACTTGCTTTGGTCCGAATCGAATCCCCGTGCGGCGGCGCAATTGGATGGCGAAGCCTATCGCCGCGACGACTCGGCTTCCCGCCGTCGCGAGTGCGACGCCCGTAACGCCCAACTTGGGTGCTCCGAATAGGCCAAAAAGCAGCACCGCATTGCCGATGACATTAACGACATTCTGCAACATGGTAATCCACATTGCGTCGGCGGTGTGGCCATGCGCCCGTAGCACTGCTCCGGCGGCCACGTTATGCGATTCCAACCAAAGGGTTGCCCCGAGGATGACTAAGTAGGGCTGAGCGAAGACCATTAGATGCTCGGGCAGCTGCATCAAACGAAGCAGGGTGGCCGCATTGAGGGATACGATCAGGCTGACGAGAAATCCCAGCCAAACGTTAAGTGAAAGCGCCGTGAGGGCAATGCCTTCGGCACCTCGTTTGTCTCCGCCGCCGAGACTGTGGGTGACGACAACACTGCTCCCGATGCCGACAAAACCGAACAGCATGATGGAGAGCACCACGAACTGATTTGAGATCCCGAGCGCGGCCACGGCATCGTCTGAAATCGTGCTCACCATCAGCACATCAGTGGTGCTCGTGAGCAAATGCAGCGCCTGCTCAACAAAGATCGGCACAGCCAGCGTCAGCAGTGGCGATTTTTTAACAAATTTCATGCGGCAGGTTTACCTCTGCCAACTGAGGCGGGCTCAGTGGCGAGATCAAGCTCCGCGAGGCTTCGAATCACTCGCACGTTAAACAGCCTAATCTATTTTCGCGCCGCCCAGCAGCGGAGGGAATCGAGCATAAAACTCTCGAGCGCGGCCTGGGCGTTTAGATTTACGCGGAGTAGGCCGACCGCCTTTTCCAGCTTATCAATCGCGGTAGTGAAGGCCCGGCGGTAGGATTCGTCGCCGGTGCTGATGCGAGTGAGCGCGAAATCGCGGGTGGCGTGCTCGATACCGGCGAAGAGTTTTAATCTCAAGCCGTTGGCGAGCCCGGTTTCGATGGCGACACGTTCATCATCTTCGAGATCGCTGGAGAGATTCTTTTTATGCGCCTTCCACGCTTCGCCAGTCGCAGCATCAAGAATAACCCCGAAACGGGCAGTCAGTCCATAAGCCGCGAAGATGGCATCACTCGCTCCCTTACGATCGGTGATACCGGCCGAGAGGATGCCGAGCCATTTGGCGTAATCGTCGAGCCAAGGCCTCCAGCCATCGGGCACGTAGCCCACCTCGGCGGAGGGGAAACGGAAATTGAGACAGCGACTGCGAATGGTCGGGAGCAACGCGTAGGGACGAGTGGTGAGAACAAGGAGGCTGGTGTTGGGCGGGGGCTCTTCGAGGGTTTTGAGGAAAATGTTCGCCGTCGTATTATTCATCCGGTCGGCCTCGTGCACGATGCCGACTTTACGGTCACCGGAGGAGGCGGAGACCGCGACCTTTCGAATGAATTCGCGCATGGTGCCTTGATCGGCGGAGGTGCTGCCGGCTTTGATTTGGCGCGCTTTACCGGCCGGCCGCAGGTTAAAGCAATCGGGATGGCCCTCGGGGGCAAATCGCGCCGTTACGGTGCTGTGAGCGGGATACAGCAAGCGATCCGCGATAGCGTGAGCGACCGCCACGAGGGTTTCATACTCATCGCCCGAGATAAGTAGACTGTGGGAGAGTCTTTGTTGCAAAATCGCCCGCTCGATGACGACAATCGAGGGGGTGCCAGCGAGGGCATCAGGCCAAGCGAGGGAGGCAATTGACATGCGGGAGACGGAGCAGACGTTTAGCTGAAGAGCTTGGTGACTACTTCCCAGATCTTCGCTTCGATTTCATCCTCGGTCAGCGTCCCATCGACGAGGACGATACGGTCAGGCATGCTCTCAGCCAGCAACAGGTAGCCTTCGCGAATGACTTTATAGAAATCGATGTTCTCCCGTTCCATTCGGTCGGGGACGTCTGACGCGCGCTGCCGAATACGCTCACGGGAAATCGTCGTCGGCACATCGAGGACAATCGTGAGCTCGGGCATCACGTTGCCGACCGCGAATTGGTTAATCTGGCTTACCGGATCGGCGGCAAGATTACGGCCAATTCCTTGATAGACGGTGGAGGAGTCGAGGAACCGGTCGCTCAAGACCACCGACCCAGCAATGAGGGCGGGGGCGATGACCTCGCGGACCACTTGGGCACGAGCCGCGGCGAAAAGTAGGAGCTCCGTTTCCGCACACATTTCGTCTCCTTGGGAATTGTGCACGATGATGTTGCGCACTTGTTCGCCGATTTCGGTGCCACCGGGCTCGCGCACGTTGACGACACTGTGACTTAGCTGCACGAGGTGTTTTGCGAGGCGAGCGATTTGGGTGGATTTTCCACTGCCTTCGGGACCTTCGAAGGAAATGAGCTTGCCTAGGGATTTTTCTAGAAGAGGCATAAAGTTAAATTGGCGGATTTAGTTCCAGTTAGCGAGGAAGGTTTCGAGGTCACTACGATGGGGACTTTCCCCCGTGCGCACATAGTGACCGCTGGTGCAAACGCCGGTCGTCAGACAACCTTGCGGGCTCAAGCCGATGAGTTGTCCCATCGTAAAGCCGGCATTAAAGTGATCACCTGCACCAGTGGTGATCAGGGGCTTTTTGACGTAAGGACCGGGAACCCAGGCCGTGCCTTCGCGAGTGGCGCAGGCAGCTGATTCTTTCGGGTGAAGCACGACCGTGGAGTAGTTGAGTTTTCCCCGAATCTCGGAGGCGAGTTGGCGGAGACCGGCTTCATCTTCGGGCAGAGCGAAGAAGCCAAGACCGAGGTGGACTTGCTGGGCTTCCTTAAGATTCAGGCCGAGCGTGACTTGACCAAATTTTTCGAACTCCCCAATCACGTTGAGCACTTCAAGTAGATCGTCGCAGGAGCGCTTTTCGGGATCGGCCAGATCGAAGAAAAATCGGCGCTCTTTTAAGGGCAGGGTGGGGAATACGTCGGCGAGTAAGCGGCGAAAGATTTCCGTCATGGCGGGGATCATCGTCCAATTGACGAGGGAGATGAGGTCAGCTTCACCGAACATTTTTTGCAGTCCGATTTGCCCCAATTTCTCCAGCATGCGGTCGTAGTTGACGTCGTCGAGCGACCGCATTTGACCGAGCATGAGTTTACCGTCATCAAATTCTATGGCAATGGTAGTCGCCGGATCCGTGAGCGAAACGACCTCACCTTGGGTGGCCAATTGCTGAAAGACGGGATGAATCGAATGGAGTCCAAGGGCGCCAATGTAGTTCATCTGGACTCCATGGGCGAAGAGGGCATGGGCCATAATCGGGCCATTGCCGCCGAGTTTATCCATGCGAGGATAGAGCTCGAGATTGGTGCTCTTGCCGGCCGCTCCGAGGATCCTCTGACCAAAATCTGCGATCGTGGAAATCGGCTCGAAAGCATCTCCTCGACCCGAACGGAGGGCAACGGGCGTCACAATGGTGTCGACGAAGCCATCTAAACCCACAACCGCTCGTTTTTCTTCCGGGCGGGTGGGGGATTGCTTCAATTCAGCGAGAGTGGCGGTGCGAAAATCCATGAGTCAGCAAAGGTTGAGGACGGACGGAACCGAACATCTCGAATCACGGCGTCGCAACGTCAATCGCCCGGAACGATAAACGCGTGGCGTTTTCCATTGATGCAATTCGAGCGAACCACCACTGCTTAGGAAACGAATTTTACCCTAGTGATTTACCCAATTTTTGCTGTCACCAACATCATCCAATCCTTCCTCACTTCCGGTGTGGTGGGGCAAATCATCACCATCGGTCTGGTGATCTTCAGTTTCATCGCTTGGTCGATTATGATCGATAAGCACATGGAGTTAAAACGACTCCGGATGTTGAATCTGAGTTTCGAAAAACGATTGCGCGACGAGCGCACGCTATTGGATTTGCCCGAATCATTTCGTGAGCGCCGAGCGATTCCTTACGGTGATCTTTTTGCCGATGCGCTCGATGCGTATTGGCGCGCCGCATCCATCGGGAGAGACAAGGGAGTCGATACGTCGAGATTCAGATTGGAGCACATGGAAAACGCGATGCAACGCGGCTTGGCCCGTCAAGTTCAGCGCTATGAGTCGAATATGGTGTTTCTGGCGACCATTGTATCGGGGGCCCCATTCATGGGGCTTCTAGGGACGGTGTGGGGGGTGATGGATGCGTTTAGCGCGGTATCGGTGCAGCAGACGGCGAGTATCCAGACGTTGGCCCCGGGTGTTTCGGCGGCACTCCTTACCACGGTCGCGGGCCTACTGGTCGCTATCCCTTGTGTGTTCGGTTACAACTACCTGTTCGCGAGCACAAAACGGCTGATCACGGAAATTGAGAACTACGCAAGTTCGATGGCCGACCGCCTAGAACTTGAATCGAGCTAATTGCTTCAGAAACTCCGCTCGCAATGGCCCGTAATTTCAGAAAACAACGCCAGTCGGCTCCCATTTCCGAGCTGAATCTCACGAATCTCATCGATTTAGGATTCACGCTGTTAATCATCTTTATGATCGCGACGCCGCTGATCAATCAGGAGCAGACGATTCCGGTGGATTTGCCCACCGAGTCGCAAAGCGAACAACAGCGCCCCGATCCTGATACCCAGTTTGAAACCATCACGATTCAGTCGGATGGGGCGGTGGCCTTGGGCGAAAGCATCGTGCGACTGGAAGATTTAACGGAGGCCTTAGCTCCTTATGCGGCTCAGCCTAAACCACCAGTTTTCAGGATCCGGATGGATGCGTTATCGACGGCCCAACAGTTTATCAGCGTGATGGATTCGCTCAAGAGGCAGCAACTCTCCAAAATTACGTTCGATACCCAGGTTGGGGGTCAATAAAGCGCGAGTTCGCACGTAGAGGATCATAATGAGTGACGCTTCCACCGCTCCGTTGCCCCGCTCCGTCGGCCTTTCAGCCCTGCTGCATTGCCTGCTGTTTGGCTCTTTGATCGTCGCCGCATGGTGGGCGAGGAAAACGGAGGAACCGCCAACGGCAATTTTTGAACTGGTGGCGGGGGCGGGGGATAACTACGCGGCAACCGAGGCGCCGACAACGACCGAGGACGTGCCCAACATCACGTTAAACCTACCTGAACCGCTCCCGGAGCCAAAGCCTCGACCTCCTCGGCCTCAGCCGAAAGTTCAGCCCGAGCCGCCGCCGAAACCTCGCGTGGTGGAAAAAAAGCCCACTCCGGTGCAGATTAAACCGGCCCCCGAAGAGCCGATCCTGAAAATTGAACCGGTACGAGAAAAAGTCTCTTTCGATGATTTTGCCCAGCAACACGGTAAGCCGACCGCGAAGACCTCCGCCAAGCCACCGGCTCCGATAAAAACGCGTTCAATTGATGTCGGGCAGGTCACATCGGCGGTAGAAACCAAAGTGACGGTCGGCGCGGGTGGAACTGCGATGAGTACTCAGGAAGTGGCACTATCAAAGGCCTATGTTGCGTTGATCATTCAACGAATTCGGCAATCGCTAGAATCGGCGGGAATCAATGACGTTCGTTCCGTCGGGGTCGAATTTCGGGTGAGCTTGGAAGGCGCGATTTCCAACGCCCGGATCGTCACCCCGTCAGGAAGTAGCAAATTTGATCAAGCCGTGTTAGCCGCCTTCCGTTCCATCCGACCCATTGGCCGGCCTCCCACGGGTAGGGCGGAGAAGTTTGAAACAGTTATCCGATTAACTGAAAGGTAGAGATTAAACCTACCTGAAAAAGCGCCGTCCGAGGCGGCGTTTTCAAGCGAGTGAACCCTAGCCCGCATATTTCACGAAGAAGAAGTTGGAGTGGACCGGCACATCATTTAAATTGTTGATATAAATTAAGATAAAAATTTAAAACTGACCGATCCACTTCAGCCACACTGTCATCGAGCGGAGTTGGGATTTCGAGCCCCCGGTTCGCATCAAGTTATCGCGACCTTTGATGGGGGCACGCTGCGCACCGCCGATCGCGATGCGTGCGATGGCACCGTGGAGGCGCTCGATCAAATCGTAGCGGCGATCCAGCAACGTTGCTCCAAGGCGCACACATAATTCGCGCCAACAGCGGGTTTTGCCGTGAGTCGATCCAAGGCTGGTGCGAGGAGCAAGGGGTGATCGCTTGCTGGGTCTGGCGGGCAACGCTCGGTGGGGCGCCGAGTTGGAACCGGCGCGGGCGCGGGCCCGCGGGCAGGGCTGCCAGTGCGGCGGGACGGCCCGAGTGTATCATCAGTTTGACTACTGAACCTTGACCACCTGGAACCGGGCGCGGCGAGTGATCGGCAAGGCCAATCCACGATTCATCGTCACCAGTCTGAAGCGCAATGGTAAGGAACTCTCCAAACGAGTTTACTGCGCCCGCGGGCAGATGGAGAACCAGATCAAAGAGCAACAGCAGGATCTGTTTGCCGATCGGCTGTCCTCAGCGGGCTTCGCGGCCAATCAAATGCGGTTGTGGCTCTCGGCCTTTGCCTATCAGTTGGTGGAACGTTCACGCGCGTGAGCGCTGAAGGGGACCGCGTTGGCCCACGCCAGCGTGGGCACGATTCGACTCAAACGGTTCAAACCGGCTGCGCGGGTTGAGGTATCTGTTTTTCGGATACTGGTGCGATTGAGCGAATCGAGCCCGAGCCAGGCGCGCTTTGCCCCCGTCTGGCGAAAGCGACGAACCCTGCGAGGCTGAATACGGCTTCTGCTCCAACACCACTGCGACGCTAACAACCGATCCCGGGCGAAGCTATCCTGCATAATCCTAAAAAGGCACCACGCCTACCCTAAATCAACGAAACCGGGGCTGATCGACCGGGGCCAACCCCGTCGCGGCAAATCTGATGCGGCCTTGGGACCAAAATGGAGCCTCTTTTCAACTTCTGCGCCCCGGCAAAGCTTTTGGTAAAATATTCGGGTTAGGTGCTTGGAGAAGTGGTGGCCCTCGCCATCCGCTTGCGGGGGGATCTCACTTGCCAAAAAACATTTGGATTTCGCGGATGACCTCGACGAAGCGGTCAAGCTCCGCCGTCGTGTTGTAAAAGTAAAAGCTAGCCCGCGCCGTGGACTCGACCCCGAGCCTTTTCATGAGCGGTTGGTTGCAATGGTGCCCGCCGCGCAGCGCCACCCCGCTTTGGTCGGCCACCGTCACGACGTCGTGTGCGTGGATGCCGTCGAGAAGAAAACTCACCATCCCCGCGCGGCCCATGGTCGGGCCGAAGAGCCGGATGCCAGGGAGCGCGGAGAGCTTTTCGAACGCATACGCGCCAAGTTCCTGGTCGTGGTGCGCGATATTCTCGCGACCAATGCTATCAAGGTAATCCATGGCCGCGTGCAGGCCGATGGCGCCGGAAATGTCGGGCGTCCCGGCCTCAAATCGGTGCGGCGCGGGCTTCCACGTGCTCTGCTGAAAATCGACGGATAGAATCATCTCGCCGCCGCCTTGATACGGTGGGGTTTCTGCGAGGCGTTCGCCCCGTCCGTATAACACGCCAAAGCCGGTCGGGCCGCACATTTTGTGGGCGGAAAGCGCGAGAAAATCGCAACCGATCTGCTGCACGTCAAGGAGGCCATGACCGGCGCTCTGCGCCGCGTCGATGAGCGTGACGATGCCGCACCGTCGGGCGCGTTCGCAGTATTCGGCGACAGGATTAATCGTGCCGAGCGAATTGGAAATGTGGGTCATCGCCAGCAACTTCACGTCGCTGGTGAGGAACTCGTCGAGCTGGCCCGGTTCGAGCAGACCGCGATCACCGTTGATCGGAAGGAAAACAAGCTGGGCGCCGGTGCGCTCGGCCAGGAGTTGCCACGGCACGATGTTGCTGTGGTGCTCCATCTCCGTGAGCAGGATCTTATCGCCCCGCTTGATGAACTTGTTGCCCCACGCCGCCGCGACGAGGTTGATGCCCTCGGTGGTGCCGCGGGTGAAAATGATTTCGTCGGCGCTGCGGGCGTTGAGAAATTTGGCGGCGCGGACACGGGCCGCTTCGAAGGCGGCGGTGGCACGGTTGCTTAATTCGTGGATGCCTCGATGGACGTTGGCGTTATCGCGCTCATAGTAGTGGAGGAGCGCGTCAAGAACCACTCGTGGCTTCTGCGAGGTGGCGGCATTGTCGAAATAGATGAGCGGACGACCGTGGACCTGCTGGTCGAGGATCGGGAAATCTTGGCGCAAGGCGGACCAGTCTACGGCTTGGCGGGGATGCCGCGCGGTGAGGCGCTGGCCTCCAGCGTTGTTTTCGACTGGCGAGCGATCAGTCATTTTGTGCGGAGGTATTTGGTAAAAAGTCCACCATGATATACCCCTTGGTAGAGGGGCATCACATCAGCCCAAGTTGGAGTTTGGATGCCTCTGACATCATTGATTGGTTCCACATTGGATCAAACACCACATCACAGGTGGCCTCAGTGATTTCATCGAGAACCATAAGCTTGGCTTGCACATCCGAAGAAAGTGCTGGCCCCATCCCGCAGCCGGCGGCCGTGAGCGTTATCTTCAGCTCCGCCCGATAGGAACCGGTCTCCGCAATGGGGGTGAGCACGCAGTCATACACGAGACCAAGGTCTACAATATTGACGGGAATTTCCGGGTCGTAGCAGGTCTTGAGTTGGCGCCACACTTCCCGCTCCAACTCCTCGGGCGTCCGACGCTGACCGGTCGGGCTGACCGGTTTGGCGGCGACTTCAAAGCCGAGCGCATCAACGTCTTTATCGGCCAGTCGGAACATGTTTCCATTGACGACGATGGTGTAGCTGCCACCAAGCGATTGAGTGACGTGGGCCAGCTCGCCTTTCTTGAGAGTGACTTTGGTGCCGACCGGGACGATCGTCCCTTCGACGTCGCGGGTGAGAGTTATCGGTTCGTTCGAGTGCATGGTTACTCCTGATTGGATTCGGTTGAAACGGTTTCGCCTCTGCCTGCTACGGCCGCTGCCGCTGCGTGCCACGGCAGGAGGGCGCACTTCACCCGCGCAGGGAACTTGTGGACCCCGGACAGCGCAGCCATTTTACCCATATCACCGTCGCTATGGCCCGTGGTGATCAGGTCGCGGACTTTGTCGAACATTGCTTTCACCTCGGCCTTGGTTTTGCCTTTGAGGTTTTCGGTGAGTAGCGACGCCGCCGCCTTGGAAATCGCGCAGCCGGAGCCTTGGAAGGTCAGTTCCTGCACCACGTCGCCGTCCATCTTGGCGTAGAGGGTGTAGTTATCCCCGCAGATGGGATTGGTGCCCTTTGCGGTGCGGTTGGCATCGGGCAAGACACGGAAGTTCCTCGGGCTTTTGTTGTGGTCGAGGAGGAGCTGGTGATAAAGCTCTGTGAGGTCGTCGGACATTATGCGTTCGTTGTGATTGGTTGGTTTTGTTCCAGGCGGTCCCACACCAGTCGGTCCAGCTCCTGGCGCACGGTGGCGCAGCGGACGCGATCGATGATTTCGCCGGCGAAAGCATGAATCAACATGCGCCGCGCCTTCTCGCGCGGAATGGCACGAGCGCGCAGGTAGAAGATGGACTCCTCATTCAACTGACCGATGGTCGCGCCGTGCGTGCACTTCACGTCGTCGGCATAGATTTCGAGCTGCGGTTTGGTGTCGGCGGTCGCGTCATCCGAGAGCAGCAGATTTTTGTTCGTCTGCTTGGCATCGGTCTTTTGAGCGCCCGGGCGGACGAGGATACGGCCGTGGAAGACGCCCTTCGATTTGTCCGCGAGGATGCCGTTAAAATACTCGTGGCTCGCACCATGCGGCTGGGCGTGGTCGACAATCATGTAATGGTCGGCGAGTTGCTCGGCGCGCGTGAGGTAGAGGCCGTTAAGAATGCACTCCAAGCCCTCGCCGGCGAGCGTGGCATAAATGTTCGTGCGTGAGAGCTTCGCGCCGAGCGCAATCGAGTGGGTGACCACATTGCTCGCGCGCCCACAGCGCGCCGCGACGGTGGCGATGTGGAATGCCTGCTGGTTCTCATCCTGATATTTCAAGTGCTCAACGAACGCGTTGTCCTGAGCGACAAGTTCGGTGACGGAGTTGGTGAAATAAGCCGAGTCGCTCAGGCTCACGTAGCTCTCGATGACGGTGACCCGACTGTCGCGCCCGGCCACGATCAGGTTGCGCGGGTGCGCGGTGGCGCCGGGGGCCTTGGAGGTGGAGACGAAGCGCAGGTGAATCGGCTCGGCCACGGTCTGGCCCGCGGGCACGTAAACGAACGCGCCGTCCTGGAAGAACGCGGTGTTCAGCGCGGTGAAGGCATTAGTATCCGTAGAGGCATGACGGCACAGGTGCGGCTCCACCAGCGCCGGCTCAGTGACCAGCGCGGCGGCGAGGCTCATCACCTTCACGCCTTCCGGCAGGGGGGCGAGGGATGACAATTCCGGCGCGAATTGACCGTTGACGAAGACGAGCTGACCGCCCGCCAATGCGTTGAAAGGAAATCGATTCAGGCTCTTTTCCGTAACGCCGTGGTGCCCCGGTTCCAACTCGGGTTTAAACTCCATCTTGGCGAGGGGAGCCACGTTGGTAAAACGCCAGTCCTCGTCCTGCAAGGTGGGCAGACCGAGTTTTGCGAATCGCGCCCGGCCAACCTTTCGAGCCGATAACAACCATGCCGGCTCATCAGCGTTTCCCTCGGACAACGCCCGGTCCTTGGAGTTTAAGCTGAACTCCGGGATTCGGGGTTCGCGGGCGACGTTCGGTTTGGTTTCGGTAATATTATTCATTGTTGTCATTCGGTTCGAGCCTTAGGCGGGCAGGGCGGCGGCGGGGATCATCCCGTCATAGCCTGTCTCCTCTAATTCGAGCGCCAACTCCTTGCCGCCGGACTTCACGATCCGGCCGTCGTAGAGCACGTGAACGAAGTCGGGCACGATGAAGTTGAGCAGGCGCTGATAGTGCGTGATGACGAGTTGGGCGTGGTCGGGGCGTTTCAACTTGTTGACGCCGTGGGAAACGATCTTCAGCGCGTCGATGTCCAGGCCGGAATCGGTTTCGTCGAGGATGGCGAACTTCGGCTCCAGCACGGCCATCTGGAAAATTTCGTTCCGCTTTTTTTCGCCGCCGGAAAAGCCGTAGTTGACCGGCCGTTGCAATAAATCTTCCGGGAGGTGGAGCAGTTTCACTTTCTCCTTCACTAACGTGAGGAACTCCATGGCGTCGAGTTCGGGCAGCCCGCGATGCTTGCGGATTTCATTATAGGCGGTCTTAAGAAAGTAAGTGCTGTTCACTCCGGGAATCTCGACCGGATACTGGAAGGCGAGAAACACGCCTTCGCAGGCGCGCTCCTCGGGGTCGAGTGCCAGCAAGTCTTGGCCGCAGTAAGTGACTTCGCCACCAGAGATGTTGTAGCCATCGCGACCGGCAAGGATCGCTGCGAGCGTGCTCTTACCGCTGCCGTTGGGTCCCATGATGGCATGCATTTCTCCAGGATAAATTGTGAGGTTAACGCCTTTGAGAATCTGCCGGCCTTCCACATCGGCGCTCAGGTTTTTGATAGAAATAATAGGTTTTTTCATAAGTAAATATCGGTTGTTGAAGTTCGTTCATTCGGGCTTTTAGCCCACACTGCCTTCCAGGCTCACGCTGAGCAGCGCCTGCGCTTCGAGGGCGAACTCCATCGGCAATTGCTGGAACACATCTTTGCAGTAGCCATTGACGATCATGTTCACCGCGTCCTGCGTCGGGATGGCCCGCTGGTTGCAGTAGAAAATTTGGTCTTCACCTACCTTCGTCGTGCTAGCCTCATGTTCGACCTGTGCCGAGCTGTTCTTCACCTCGATGTAGGGAAAGGTGTGCGCCCCGCACTGGTCGCCGATGAGCAAGGAGTCACATTGCGAGTAGTTGCGGGCGTTGGCTGCGCCCTTCAGTATTTTTACCAGGCCGCGATAGCTGTTCTGGCCGCGGCCCGCGGAGATTCCCTTCGAGATGATGGTGCTGCGCGTGTTTTTGCCGATGTGGATCATCTTCGTGCCGGTGTCGGCCTGCTGATAATTGTTCGTCAACGCCACCGAGTAGAATTCTCCGATCGAGTTGTCGCCCTTCAAAATGACGCCCGGATACTTCCACGTGATGGCCGAGCCGGTCTCGACCTGCGTCCAGGTAATCTTCGAATTGCGCCCTTTGGCGAGACCCCGCTTGGTGACGAAGTTGTAGATGCCGCCCTTGCCGTTCTCATCGCCCGGATACCAGTTCTGCACGGTCGAGTATTTGATCTCGGCGTTGTCCAGCGCGACGAGTTCGACGACCGCGGCATGGAGTTGGTTCTCGTCGCGCATCGGGGCGGTGCAGCCTTCGAGATAACTCACATGACTGTCCTCGTCGGCGATGATGAGTGTGCGCTCGAACTGGCCGGACTTGGCAGCGTTAATGCGGAAATAGGTGGATAGCTCCATCGGGCACCGCACGCCTTTGGGGATGTAGCAGAACGAACCGTCGGTAAAGACCGCCGAGTTCAGCGCCGCGTAAAAGTTGTCCGTGTAAGGAACCACCGAACCGAGATACTTGCGGACGAGGTCCGGATGCTCCTGCACCGCTTCGCTGAACGAGCAGAAGATGACTCCCGCTTCGCCCAGCTGCTTCTTGAAAGTGGTGCCGACGGACACGCTGTCCAACACCGCGTCCACCGCCACGCCGGCCAGCCGCATGCGCTCGTGGAGGGGAATGCCGAGCTTCTCGAAAGTCTCCAAAATCTTCGGATCCACTTCGTCCATGCTCTTCGGGCCGTCCGCCAGATTCTTGGGCGCGACGAAGTAAGTGATGTCCTGATAATCGATCTTCGGATAACGGGCCTTCTGCCACGTTGGCGCCTGCAGGGTCGTCCAGTGGCGATACGCTTTCAGCCGCCATTCCAGCAGCCACTCCGGCTCCTTCTTCTTGAGTGAGATGAACCGGATGATGTCCTCGTTCAACCCTGGTGGCGCGGACTCCGTCTCGATGTCCGTGTAGAAGCCGTATTTGTATTCACTTTTGACTGCTTCTTCGATGGTGTCTGTTGATGTGCTCATGCTTCAGTCGGTTTGATAGTTGCTAAATAGGCCGGAACCTTCGGCTCCGGGTGAGGCGTTACCTTGGGTGATGCGCGTCGCAAGACCGGTCGGTCGGCGCGTCGGCGACGGCGTCGGTCAGTGGCACCAGTTCCGCTTGGAACAGGTAGGCTTCCACTTCGTCCCCACTAATGTCGGCCAGCATCTGCCCGTTGATCTCGACACAAGGCGAAAGGCTCTGCCCGCTCTTTTCGACCATCTCGGCGCGGAACAACGGGTTTTTGATGATATCGCGATCTTCGTAAGCCAGATTGTGTTTCCGCATGATGGAGCGCACTCCTTCGCTCCAGCCGCAGGACGTTTTCAAGTAGGCAGTGATGGTGGGTGTTTTCATTGTTGTTTTGGTTTTCTGTTTAAGGTCGGTCGTGACCTCGCGGTCACTTCCTGCGGGTAAATTAGTCACGCTCCGTCTTCACCGTTGTTTCCGATGGCTTCGACCGGGCATCCTTCCAGGGCTTCCATGCAAAGCGCTTCCTCCTCCGGGGTGTTCGGTTGCCTGAACACATAAGAGTAGCCGCCATCTTCGCTGCGGGTGTAATTGGCTGGAGCCGTCTCACGGCAGAGGTCGCAGTCGATGCATTGCTCATCGACGTAAAACTTCCCGGCCACGTTTTCCGCGTATTTATCAGTCAGGTGAGCCATGAATTTTAGGTGGTATCATAATCTTGGATTCACGTCGCTTCAGTCGGTTCGGGGCCGAGGGCCGGCCTTTGAATTACGCCGGCGTGAATCCGACTTCCCAAAACGATTGCTTTAGAAAAAAAAGTAGGCGCTGACGTGAGACCAGTCAAGTGCATTGATAAAGATATATCTTTAGTAATGAATCATCCGATTCGACTGGCCAAAGCCATGGTGGGCTCCGCCCGCAAGCGCCGCGCGATTGCCTGAACCCACGAAGTTCCCTCTACCCACAACCATCATGCCCATCATCACCTGTATCGAAGACCTGCGTCAGCTACACCGGAAAAACACGCCCAAGCCGTTTCACGATTATGTGGATGCCGGCAACTAGACCGAAGGCACCTACCGCTCCAACAGCGAGACCCGTCGCACGCGCCGTAATAGCGCCGTCCTGACCTGCTCCGCGTTGAAAGCGCGCTACCCCGCGAGATCCTCCTGGTCGATCCTGCCGACGTGAAACTCGTCCACCTTCACGGCTCGCGCGAACTCCTCCTGGACCGCATCAACGCCCGCGAAAACCACTGCATGAAACCCGCCCGGCTCGACGACCAGCTCGCTGCCCTTGAGCCACCCGCAGGAGCTCTCACCGTGGACATCGCGCTCCCACCCGAGGCGATCGTCACATAGATCCGCCGCGCGCTTGCTCTATAGCTCCGTGCCCGAGACTGCACGGCAGGTAAAAATCCTTGTCATTCATCGCCGGCTTGTTGTTGTTTTCACTTCCGGATGGACGCGCCCCGCCAACCGCAAGTGTCGTTCCGTCCCGTCGCGTTCCCGATGATCCTCTTCACTTCCCTCCGTCATTCCCTGCCGCTCGGTTTTTTCGCCTTGGCCATCGCGTTGAGCGCGCTCGCCTACGTGTTACGATCGTCCGAGGTCGAAGCGCGTAACGAAGAGTTGATGATCCAGCGCGCCACCGGTCTCGCCAATTTCATCAGCCCGGACTTGGAGGCGAGATTTGGGCGTGGCTCGATCGAGCCCGGCGATCAGCTCTTCGGACGGCTCCGTACGATTCCGCACCTGAAATCCGCCTTCGTCTGCGACGACACCGGACTCATCCTCGACGCCACGGACCCCGCGCTGTGGGGGAGGTCAGTCGCCGAGACCGCCGCGCCCGCGTGGGGTTAATCGCGCGGGCGCGCCAGGTTGGCACTGAACAGTTCGATTTTTCTGCGGATCGCGGCACGCTATGGGCCGTATTTCCGTTGGCGCTCGCCGCCCCGGGCACCGTCCCGCGACCGGGTTGGTGGTGCACCGCGTCGGACGTCGCAGCCCAAGCGGCACCGGCGTTTGCCTCCCAGCGCCGCGGCACCGCGCTGATCTTCGGCTTGATCCTGCTGGTTTGTGCCGGGCTGTGGTTTTATTTCGACCGCACGCTCACTCGGCGCGTGACGGCGCTGTTGGAGACGACCCGCGCGTTGTCCGCCGGCCGGGTGGAAGCGCGCGCTCGCGTCGCGGGCGACGGCGAGTTCGCGCAGCTCGGCGAGGCGTTCAACCGCATGGCCGCCGACTTGCAGGCGCAGGAATCGCACATGGGCGCGATCTTCGCGCACGCGCTGGACTGCATCATCATGATCGATCACGATGGGCGCATCCTCTACTTCAATCCCGCGGCGGAGCGGACGTTTGGCCATACCCGCGAACGTGTGCTCGGGCGCCCGTTTGCCGAGGTGATCATCCCGCCGGCGCTGCGCGCGGCGCACCAGCGCGGGATGGCGCACCACCTGGCGACCGGCGAGTCGCGCGTGCTCGGCCGCCGGATCGAAGTGAGAGCGCAGCGCGCGGATGGAGCGGAATTTCCTGTCGAGCTCACGATCACGCGACTGCCGGGCGCGCGGGTGCGCTTCGTGGGATTTCTGCGCGACATCACGGAGCGCAAGCACACCGACCGGATGCTCGCCGCGCACCGCGATCTGCTCGCGGGCATCGCGGCCGTCCAGCCGCTCGCGGAGTCGCTCGACATGATTTGCCGTTTCGTGGAATCGCAGGCGGAGGACATGCTTTGCTCCGTGCTCGTACTCGATGCGGACGGCGCGCACCTGCGACACGGCGCCGCACCGAGCCTGCCCGCAGCGTATTGCGGGGTGATCGATGGCATCGCGATCGGAGCGGCGGTCGGATCGTGCGGCACGGCGGCGTTTCGCCGCGAAGCGGTGATTGTGGCCGACATTGCTACCGATCCGCTCTGGGAAAATTTCAAGGCGGTCGCGCTCGTGCACGGGCTACGCGCGTGCTGGTCCACGCCCATCCTCGGATCGGGCGGCGCGGTGCTCGGCACGTTTGCGATGTATTTTTCCACGGTGAGCGAGCCGGAGTTGGAGCACCGGCAACTGATCGCGATGGCCACGCAGACGGCCGCGCTCGCACTCCAACGCGAGCACGCCGGCGTGGCGTTGCTGCAGTCCGAGGAACGTTTTGCGAAAGCGTTTCGCTCGAACCCGGCCGCGATGTCGATTTCCGCCATGGCCGACGGCCGGATGATTGATGTGAACGAGTCGTTCGTGCGGCTGTTCGGGCACGAGCGCCGAGAGGATTTAGTGGACCGCACCGCGACCGAGCTGGGTTTGTGGCGGGACCCGGCGGAACGCGAACGGGTGCGCGCGGCGCTGGAGGAAGCCGACTCGCTCAAGCAGTTCGAAACCGTCTTCCATAAAAAATCCGGCGAACTCGGCCACGCGCTCGCTTCCGTCGAGCGGATCGATTTGCAGGGCGAACCGTGCCTACTGTCGACCATCTACGACATCACCGCGCGCAAGCACACCGAGGCACTGCTCGAGGCGACCATCTACGACATCACCGCGCGCAAGCACACCGAGGCGCTGCTCGAGGCGAGCCTCGACGGACTGAACGAGGGCGTGATCGTCTCCGAACTCGACGGCCGCCCCGTTCGCTGGAATCGCGCCGCGCTGCGGATGCACGACTACACCACGCTCGACGACTGCCCCCGGCAGCTGCCGGAGCTTGCGGACACGTTTGAAATACTCGCGAGCGACGGCGGCCAGGTGCCATTCGCGCAGTGGCCGTTCGAGCGGATTTTGCGCGGCGAGACCGTGCACGAGTGGGAAGTCCGAGTCCGCCACAAACGCGCCGGCTGGGTGAAGCTCATGGTTTACAATGGCACGCTCGTGCGCGACGCCGCGGGCTCGCCGCTCTTCGCGTTGCTGACCATGATCAACATTACCGAGCGCCGCCAACTCGAGGAGCAGCTCCGCCAGTCGCAAAAGATGGACGCCATCGGCCAGCTCGCCGGCGGCGTCGCGCACGATTTCAACAATATCCTCACGGCGATCATCCTGCATACCGAACTCGCCAGCACCCACCCCGTCCTGCCCGCCGAAGTCGCCGAGACGCTTCGCGCTATCCGCAGCGCGAGCGACCGCGCCGCCCTTCTGACCAACCAGTTGCTCCTCTTCAGCCGCCAGCAGGTCATGCAACTGCGGCACTTCAATTTCAGCGCCGCCGTCACCACCAGTGCCAAGCTGCTCTGGCGTCTCCTCGGCGAGGACGTGCGGCTGGAATTGAGCCTGCACCCGCGCCCGCTGCCGGTCTACGCGGACGAAGGCATGATCGGCCAAGTGCTGCTCAATCTCGCCGTTAACGCCCGCGACGCGATGCCCCGCGGCGGCCTCCTCCTCCTCGAAACCACGGAGCGGGTCGTCAGCGCCGAGGAAGCGCAACTGCATCCCGACACCGCGCCCGGCCGCTACGCCTGCCTCCGCGTACAAGACACGGGACAAGGCATCGCGCCCGAGGTCTTGCCGCATATCTTCGAGCCATTCTTCACCACCAAGGACGTGGGCAAGGGCACTGGGCTCGGGCTCGCCACCGTGTTCGGCGTCGTGCACCAGCACCGCGGCTGGATTGCCGTGGAAAGCAAACTCGCTGAAGGCACGACCTTCTCTGTGTTCCTTCCGTTGGTCGCACCGCCCGGCGAAGTGGAAGAACCGAAATCGGCTGTCGCCCTGCACCGTGGCTCCGAAACGATTCTGCTCGTGGAGGACGAAAGCGGCGTGCGCTACACCGTGCGCGCGCTGCTCGAGCGCCACGGCTATCGCGTGCTCGTGGCCGAGCACGGCGCGGCCGCGCTCGCCCTCTGGCAACTCGAGCACGGCAAAATCGATCTCCTCCTCACCGATCTGGTGATGCCCGGGGGGCTCGGTGGCGGCGAACTCGCCACGCAACTCCAGGCCGAGTTGCCTGCGTTGAAGGTCATCGTCATGACCGGCTACAGCGTGGACTTCGCCGGCCGTGACCTCAAGCTGCCGGCGCGCCAAAATTTCCTGCAAAAACCCTTTGCGCCCGACGTGCTGCTCACGACAGTTCGCGCGGTGCTCGACGCGAGCTAGCGGCGCCGGCCAGCCGCCGAGTTTTGCCTTTGAAGTGTCAGCCCTTCATCGTTCAAATTCGCTTCGCCAAAATTTTCGAGTCACCGCCGTCATCCTCCGCTCCCTCTCGCGCCTCCTCGCGCACCGCGGCCATACCCGGGTCGCATTAGACGCTTGACGCCGTGAGAAATCGTGGAGCCCCTTTGACCGATGCCTACGCTGGTTGAGCAAAATTTTGACGACTATAAAAAAGCCGGAAAGAAGGCGATCTCTTCGCCGAAACGATCGGCGTAATCGTGCAAGACCACCTCAAACAGCTGTTGCCTCCCTACGGCACCAAGGCCCCGCAAGGAAGTTGAGAGCCGAAGAGCGGCTGAGTGAAGCCGGCCTCGATAATAGATGTATTCATTCTTTTGCCAACATGACGTCCGAACTCCAAAAGACCGCTACCGAACTTGGCTTGACGCGCTTCAAACGCCATATTTTTTTGTGCGCTGACCAGACGCACCCCAGATGCAGCCCGAAAGAACAAGGCATTGCGTCGTGGGAGTACTTGAAACGACGCTTGAAGGAGCTGCATCTCACTGGGCCTGAAGCGCTGGTTTATCGCACCAAGGCGAATTGCCTCCAGGTCTGCGCGCGCGGCCCGATCGCCGTGGTGTATCCCGAAGGCGTCTGGTATCACTCCTGCACTCCGGAGGTGCTGGAGCAAATTATCCAAGAGCATTTGATCCGGGGCCAGCCGGTGGGAAAATTCACCTTCGCCAAAAACCCGCTGGCGTGAAGGATCGTCCCTTTCATGCTACTAGATTTGCCTTCTCCCCACATGGGGCTTGGCGCACGTGATAGTCTGTCTATCCTTCTGTTGAAGGAGTCTTCTCTTAGCCCCGCATGATTTGCCTCGAAAATATCACTCCCGGCCTCGCCCTCAACGGCCTGGAAGCCGCTATCATCGCAAACGTCGTCTCCGTGGTCCCTATCGCCGACGGCGCGGTGCAGGTCATCTACCGCACGCCGGACGGCACGCTCAAGGAACGCCTGCTCAACCGCGCCGACGAAGCGAACATCAGCCTCGCCACCACCGAGCGCCCGTGGTCGTTCGACGGCGACGGCGAGACCTACAAGCTCACTGTTGAGGCGCGGCGCATCGATCTAGCTTTCTTGTTCGATCCCATGATGGCCGTCCACACATCCAACGTGGACCCGCTCCCGCACCAGATCACCGCCGTCTATGAGTCCATGCTGCCGCGCCAGCCGCTCCGCTTCGTCCTCGCCGACGACCCCGGCGCTGGCAAGACCATCATGGCGGGCCTCTACATCCGCGAACTCATCATGCGCGCCGATGCCCGGCGCATCGTCATCGTTGCCCCCGGCAGCCTGGTCGAGCAATGGCGCGATGAAATGTATGAGAAGTTCGGCCTAGAGTTCCGAGTCTTCTCCCGCGAACTGGAAGCCGTCACCCCCAGCGGCAATCCCTTCGAGGATCTCGACCACCTGATCGTCCGGCTCGACCAGATGGCCCGCAACGAGGATTTGCAGGAGAAACTCTGCTCTGCCGGGTGGGATCTCGTCGTGTTCGATGAAGCGCACAAGCTCGCCGCCCACTTCGACGGTAACAAGCTGGAGAAAACCGGTCGCTTCAAACTCGCCGAAAAGCTTGGTGCCTGCACCCGTCACCTGCTGTTGATGACCGCCACGCCGCACAACGGCAAGGATGCCGACTTCCAGTTGTTCCTCTCCCTCCTCGATTCCGACCGCTTCTACGGCAAGTTCCGCGACGGCGTTCATAAGGTGGATGCCTCCGACCTCATGCGCCGCATGGTCAAAGAGGAGATGGTGAAGTTCGACGGCACCCCGCTGTTCCCCGAGCGCCGCGCCTACACCGCCAATTACAAACTCTCCGACATCGAAGCCGCGCTCTACGAGACCGTGACCCAATACGTGAAGACGGAGATGGGCAAAGCCGACCACCTCGCTGGCTCGCGGAAAGGATCCGTCGGCTTCGCGCTTACCGCCCTCCAGCGCCGCCTCGCCTCCAGCCCGGAAGCCATTTTCCAGTCACTCCGCCGTCGCCGCGAACGCCTCGAACGCCGCATCCGTGAGGAACGGCTCGGTGGCCGTGGTCAGCAGTTGCTCGCCGAGTCGCTCACCCCTATCCCCGATGACGACGATGACCTGAACGCCGAGGAACAGGAAAACCTAGAAGAAACCTTGGTGGATCAGGCCACCGCCGCCCAAACCATCGCCGAACTCGAAGCGGAAGTCCTCCTGCTCAAAGAGCTCGAACAGCAGGCCCAAGAACTCGTCGCCTCCGGTCAGGATCGGAAATGGGAAGAACTCTCCCGCATCCTCCAGAAAGACGACCCGAACCTGCACGACACCGGCGGGCGACTCCGCAAAATCATCATCTTCAGCGAGCACCGCGACACGCTGAATTACCTGCACGCCAAAGTCGGTGGCGTCCTCGGCAGTCAAGACTCCATAGTTATCATCCACGGCGGCACCCATCGCGACGAGCGGCTCAAGATTCAGGCGCTCTTTCGTTCCGACCCGGAAATCCGCGTGCTCATTGCCACCGACGCCGCCGGTGAAGGTGTCAATCTCCAGTGCGCCAACCTGATGGTGAACTACGACCTCCCGTGGAATCCGAACCGCCTGGAGCAACGCTTCGGACGCATTCACCGCATCGGCCAGCAGGAGGTCTGTCACCTGTGGAACCTCGTCTCGAGGGAAACCCGCGAGGGCGACGTTTACTTCCGCCTGCTCGAAAAGATTCGCGTCGAGAGCGAGGCGCTGCATGGCCGCGTGTTCGACATCCTCGGTGAAGTGTTCGAGGACACGAGCCTCAAGGATATGCTCATTGAGGCCATCCGCTATGGCGACCAGCCGGAAGTCCGCGACCGCTTGGGCCAGCGTATCGAGCACAACTTCGACCACGAAAACCTGAAGACCCTGCTCAACCGTAACGCGCTCGCCCAGGAGTCCCTCAGCCCCGAGCGCCTCTTCGCCGTAAAGGAGGAAATGGAGAAGGCAGAGGCCCGCCGTCTCCAGCCGTATTTCGTGCGCTCCTTCTTCATGAAGGGCTTCGAGCTGCTCGGCGGCTCCAGCTACCCACGCGAGGCCGGGCGCTTCGAGATTACCCACGTCCCCGCCAAGTTGCGCGACCGCGACCGCGTCATCACCGGACGCAACCGCCGCGACCTCGCCCCGGTTCTCAAACGCTACGAGCGCGTCTGCTTCACCAAGGAAGCCATCCGTCCCGTCGAACGCACCGGGCTGGCCCCCGCCGTCCTGATTCACCCCGGCCATCCGCTCATGCTCGCCGTCAGCGACGTGTTGCTGGAGCAGCACGCCAATCTCCTGCGCCAGGGCGCGGTGCTCGTGGACCCGGCGGACGATGGCGAGCAGCCGTCGCTCCTGTTCCTGCTCACCCACGAGATCAAGTCCGGCGATGGCATGGTCATTTCCAAACGCCTGCAATTCGTCCGCGTCCTCCCCGACGGCAGCGCCGGTTTCGCTGGTTGGGCACCGCACCTCGACCTCGAATCACTCGCCGCCGCCGAGCGTCCGCTGCTCGCCGACATGCTCGCCGCGAAAGGCCCGTCCGGCTCGGACTGGCTCACGGCTGGCTTGGAACAACGCGCCCTCGCCCTCGCGGCATCTACGCTCGTCCCCGAGCATTTCAGTGAAATCGCCGGACGCCGCATCGCCCATGTGGACAAGACACTGGCCGCCGTCCACGAACGGCTGACCAAGGAGATTGATTTCTGGTCCGACCGCTACATCAAGCTCACCGACGACAAGGCCGCTGGCAAAGACGTTCGCCTCAATCTCGAAAACGTCCGCCGCACCTTGGCCGACCTCGAATCGCGCCTCGATAGCCGCAAGCGCGAACTCCAGTCCATGCGCCACGTCACCTCGGCCACGCCGGTTGTCCTCAGCGGTGCGCTCGTCGTGCCCGCCGGGTTGCTACGCAAGCTGCGCGGCGACGAACCGCCCGACAACGCCACGGGCACCGCCTTTTCCACCGATCCCGCTGCCCGCGCCCGCATCGAGAAGCTCGCCATGGATGCCGTCCGGCGCGTCGAAGAATCACGCGGCTGCCGTGTCGTGGATGTCTCCGCGCAGAAATGCGGCTGGGACATAACCTCCTATCCGCCAGCCACAGACGGCAAACAACCCGAGGCCCGCCACATCGAAGTCAAAGGCCGGGTGAAGGGTGCGACCACTGTCACCATCACGCGCAACGAAATGCTCTACGCGCTGAATCAATCCGACAAGTTCCACCTCGCCATCGTCCTCGTGGGCGAAGCCGATGCGGTCGAAGGCCCGTTCTATCTCCAAAACCCGTTCGACACCGAACCCGGCTGGGGCGTGTCGTCGGTCAATTTCGACCTCAAATCTTTACTCGAACGCTCCACAAAATCATGATCGCTGAACCCGAACTGCTGAAGCTCCTTGCCGAAATTGAATCCTTCCGCATCGAGCGCACCATCTCTGTCGATAAAACCGATAAGTTTGCCCAAGCCATCTGCGCGTTCGCCAATGATATGGCTGCATCAGACTTGTCTGGTTATCTGTTGATCGGAGCTGATGACAAAACTGGGACACCAAGCGGTTTGCAAGTAACGGACCAACTCCTTCAGAACCTCGCAAGTTTGGCTTCCAACGGAAACATTCTGCCCGCACCAGCATTGGTCGCCTACCGAATGACGCTTTCGTCCGGCCTCGGTGAGATCGCCGTTGTCGAGGTTCAGCCTTCCACACTCCCGCCTGTGCGCTACAAAGGCCAGGCTTGGATTCGACGTGGTCCGGTCAAGGGGATTGCCAATGAGGCCGAAGAGAAAATTCTCATCGAGCGCAGGACGGCGGCGGCGAAAACATTCGACGCGCAGCCATGTGTTGGATCGAGTCTTTCTGATCTCTCGCTGGACTTATTCACCTCCACCTACCGCCCTCAGGCCATCGATGCAGAGACAATTGCGGAGAACCACCGCCCCATTGAAAACCAACTCGCCTCCCTGCGCTTTTTTGACCTTGGACGCAACCTGCCGACCCATGCCGGGCTGATCTTGTTTGCCAAGGACCTCTTGGGTTGGCTGCCGAACGCCTACATCCAATTCGTTCATTTTAACGGAACAGACATGAGTGCTGACCCGCTTTCCGAAAAACGGTTCCAGGGTGATTTACTCTCCGTGATTCGTGACTTGAACTCCTTCGTTTCTCTGATCACCAACACTCGACCGGAACGCACCTCGCCCCTCGAGGAAAAGCTCATCTCCGATTATCCAGAGGCTGCGGTTCGGGAACTTCTCATGAACGCCATTTTGCACCGCTCCTACGACTCTTCTTCTCCGGTCCGGTTCTATCAATTTACCGACCGGATCGAGATTCAGAATCCCGGAACACTCTATGGCGAGGCCCGTCCAGACAACTTCCCACACCAGACCAGCTACCGAAATCCCATCCTTGCCGAAGCCATGAAAACCTTGGGTGCAGTCAACCGCTACGGTCGTGGCGTCGAACGCGCTCAAGCACTCCTGGCCAAAAATGGCAGTCCACTCGCCGAATTTGAGTTCGGCGACACCTTTTTCGGCGTTACCATTCGCATCCGCCCATGAAAACCATTGCCTTCTTCAACAACAAAGGCGGCGTTGGAAAAACGTCTCTTGTCTATCACCTTTCGTGGATGATGGCCGAGCGAGGCATTCCGGTTCTTGCCGTCGATCTCGACCCACAGGCGAACCTCTCTGCTATGTTCCTTTCTGAGGAGCGACTGGAGGAAATTTGGCCTGACTCCGAAGAGCATCCTTCGACCATCTATGGAGCGGTTCGGCCCATTTTGAGGGGGATAGGAGACATCGCTCCGCCCCAGGTGGAGCGCATCGCTCGAAACCTCTTCCTGCTCCCCGGCGATCTTGGCTTGTCACGATTTGAAGACAAACTCTCCGATGCCTGGCCGCGCTGCCACAACTCCGATGAAGCCGCTTTCCGCACGATGACCGCGTTTCACCGGCTCATGCAGGAACTCTCCCGCGAGAGTAAGGCAGAACTCATTCTCATTGATGTCGGACCGAATCTAGGTGCCATCAACCGGTCGGCCCTGATTGCGTCAGACCACGTCTGCCTCCCCTTGGCACCGGACCTCTTCTCCCTGCAAGGACTCAAGAACCTCGGCCCCACGTTGCGGCAATGGAGAACGACTTGGGATGATTTGGTAAAGAAAGCGCCCGCCGACCTTTCGCTTCCGACGGGCGCTATGTCACCAGTAGGTTACATCGTCATGCAGCACGGCATGAGAGATAGCCGTCCCGTGAAAGCCTACCAGCGATGGATGGATAAGATTCCCCCAGTCTATCGAAGTGCCGTCTTAAACGAGACTGTCTCCGCCACTATGCCGCCGGTGCTGCAAGACCCCTATCTCCTAGCGCAGTTGAAGCATTACCGCAGCCTGATGCCATTGGCCATGGAGGCCAACAAACCGATGTTCTACCTCAAGCCTGCCGATGGAGCCATCGGAGCCCACGTCGAAGCTGTCAGTGATTGCCATCGGGACTTCCTCAAGTTGGCCACCAAACTTGCTGCTGCGGCTGGAATAGCCCTTACCTGATGTCCGCCCATCCCATCAAATCTCCCCGCAAGCTCATCGAAGTTGCGCTGCCGCTCGATGCCATCAATGCGGCTTGCGCGCGGGAGAAATCCATCCGGCATGGGCATCCGTCCACACTGCATCTGTGGTGTGGGCGCGGCGGCCCTTGGCGGCGGCGCGGGCGGTCATCTTTGCGCAGATGGTCAATGATCCTGGCTATCAGCAGGGCGGCGGGTTCAAATACGGCGTGAACAAGAAGGAAGCCGCCATCGTCCTCGTGGGCGAAGCCGATGCGGTCGAAGGCCCGTTCTATCTCCAAAACCCGTTCGACACCGAACCCGGCTGGGGCGTGTCTTCGGTCAACTATGATTTGAGGGAACTCCTTGCCCGCGCCACACACTTTACGCACTCCAGTAAATGAACATAAACAGTTTGTATGTTTATACTTGGTTGACAAGACTAGGATTTGACGAATTTTTAGGAAAATAAGCGAAATAATCATGCTATCCTCATTTTTCATTCAAAACTTTCGGTCCATTTTGGAACTTAAACTGGACTTTAACTTCGGCGAGGGAAAGGCACCCAATGGCTATCAAGGGCAGGAGATTATGCCTTTCCTCGAAACCACCGACAAAAAACGACTTGTCCCCTGCATGGCATTTTTTGGTGCCAATGCCTCGGGCAAGACCAACCTCCTCAAGGCGTTTAGAACGCTCCAACAGTTGCTCCGCGGTGGCGGCCCATTGGCCCAGTGCTATGATCCCAACTTGCTGAACCCCAAGTTCTCGCATACCACCTTCGTGGTGGAATTTCTCACCGGTGGTGAGCGGTTTGAATATCGGATCGCCTACAACGCAGCGGAAATCCTGGAAGAAGCATTGCTCAAAAAAGGAAAGCCAATCTACACGATCCAGCGATTGAAGGCCGGATTTGCCCCCCAAATTCTTTCCGACACCTACACGGAGCTGAAACTCTCCGACATTTTGCGCGTAGAGTGCTCCGACGGTGAGGGGCGGCAAACCAAACTGTTTCTCCACCGCATTGAAAACGGCTACCCTGGACTTCACCAGGACTTGCGAAACACTTTCGGCTATTTAACGAACTGCCTGAAGTATTACGCCAACGAACACGACCTTCCGCTCCCGATCTCCGTCAAGCTCCTCGCTGCGACACTGGGCGGGGATGAGAAGGCCGCCCTCCGGGAAATCACGGATGTTGTCCGCCGTTTGGATATTGATATCGCTGCCATTGATATCATCCAGCGGGAGCTGGCTCCCGATGAGGATGAGCCGATCGGGATCACAAAGTTTAACCCCGAAACCGGTATCAAGCACGCCGTGCAAATTACTGCCACCCATCAGGATGTCGCCGGCAATTTCGCTCTGCTCGATTTCATCAAACACGAATCCGCCGGCACCCAGCGTCTGGCCGGCCTCGTCGGGCTGATCCTGCACACGCTCAAGACCGGCGGCGTTCTTCTCGTGGATGAACTTGAACGCTCACTGCATCCCTTGCTCATGCGGGAAATCATGATGCTGTTCAAAAAACGCCGCCATAACCCGAAGGGGGCGCAACTCATCGTCACGACCCACAACACCGACATCTTGGACGATTCCATTTTACGACTTTCAGAGATCGCTCTTGTCAGGAAAACGAAAGCCAACGGCACGTTGGTTCGCCGTCTGGTGGATGCCAAAAAGGACGGCGAAGACATCCGCAACATCACCAATTTCCGGAAGCAATATCTGGCCGGATTCTATGCTGGCATTCCCCATCCGGCGCTTTGACCAAGATTATGCCCTGCACTCGCTACATCATCGTTTGCGAAGGAGAGTCCGAGTGGGCTTATCTTCAGCGGTTGCAGAGTTTTCTCGATCAGCAGCCACTGGTGGACGGTGCCTTCGAGCCGCCGTTGCGCTTCGTCGTCCCGGAACGGGTGGTCGTTAAGAACGGCACCTTCGGCAAACTGAAAAGCCGCCATAACAAAACTCGCAGGGAAAACAAAAAAACATCCATCAAAATCTGGGCCGACTTCGATCTCTACCACCGCAATGACAAGAAGTGCGCCGACCACTACGCGCAAAAGACCGGCGGTATTCCCGATTTCCTTTTCTCCTTCCACAATTTTGAAGACTTCTATGCCCTGCACTGGGATGGGGATCGCTTTCAAGAATGGCGTGACTTCGGCAACAAAGGCCACTTCACCACGCCACTTCATTCGGACGGCTATCTTCCCGAAATCAAAAGAATCTTCCCCGGTTACGGCAAAGGCGGCCTGCCTGTTGACTTCATCAGTTGGGATTCGCTAAAAAACCTGAAATGCAACAAGTCCCACCAACCGCGCTCTAATCCGCACAACCTTCAAGGGGCTTGGCAGCTTCACCGATTTTATCATCGACGAGATCGAGCGTGCATTCCCTGGGTCATTGGACCAACCAACAGCAACCCTGGCTCAATCATAATTCCAGATGTCCACCCATCCCATTAAATCTCCCCGCAAGCTCATCGAAGTTGCGCTGCCGCTCGATGCCATCAATGCGGCTTGTGCGCGGGAGAAATCCATCCGGCATGGGCATCCGACCACGCTGCATCTGTGGTGGGCGCGGCGTCCACTGGCGGCGGCGCGGGCGGTCATCTTTGCGCAGATGGTCAATGATGCCGTCGAAGGCCCGTTCTATCTCCAGAACCCGTTCGACACCGAACCCGGCTGGGGTGTGTCGTCGGTCAACTTCGATCTCAAATCTCTGCTCGAACGCGCCCAGGAAATCTAGATTATGAATCCATCGCCAACACGTCTCGACAAACTCGAACTGGAAAACTTCCGCTGTTTCTCGAAGATCGAAATCAAACTGCACGAGAAGCTCACCGTGATTGTCGCTCTCAACGGAGGCGGTAAGACCACCGTGCTTGATGCCGCCAGCTTCGGCTGGCAGTTCTTTCTTCAGGGCATTGAGTTGGAGCAAAGTGCGAAAACAATCCGGGATGCCGACATTCGCCGCACGCGTTCACAGGATGGTGCGATGGTCCCAATGAAGCCGGTGAGCCTTTCGGGAAGTTGCTTTATCTCGGATGCGTCAGTGGAATGGAACGTTGATAAGGGCCAGACTTCGGCCCAAAATACCTCCTCCCGCGCAGCCAAAGACATGAGAGAGGCCGGGCGGGTTCTTCGCCTCGCAACTCAGGATTACGCGGAACACACAAGCACCACTCCTCCCACCCTGCCAGCGATAGGCTACTACGGCACAGGACGTCTCTGGGCAGCGCAAAAGATCACCGCGTCTCGCCGCAAAAACGTCAAGGCGGACAACTCGCCCACCAGCGGTTACGACCAGTGCCTGTCTCCCAGTTCTCACTTCGCGATCTTTGAGGTCTGGTTCGAGCGTTACTCCCGGGAAGCACAGCAAGAGCGAATTGGCGAAAAGCCATCTCCTCACCGGCCTGCCGACAAATTGAGAGCCGTCATCAATGCCGTGGATGCCCTCTTGAAGCCTGTCGGCTGGCACTCGCTCGCATTTGATTTCACGGACGAAACTATCGTCGCCGAACATCCCGTTCATGGGCGCCTGCCTGTCTCCACGCTCAGCGACGGCATCCGGGTCATCATCGGCCTCGTCGGCGACATCGCGCACCGTTGCGTCCGGCTCAACCCGCACTTTGGTGCAGAAGCCGCGAAGGTGACACCCGGTGTCGTCCTCATTGACGAGGTGGACATGCACCTGCATCCGGAGTGGCAGCAGTTGATCTTGGCTGCGCTGCAAGCGGCCTTTCCGCTCATTCAGTTCATCGTCACTACTCATAGCCCTCAGGTCCTCACGACTGTCAAGCGGGAGAGCATTCGCATGCTGGCGCAGGATGCAAACGGAGTTTGGACCGCAGACGAGCCGAAGGAACAAACCAAGGGCGTGGAAAGTGCAACGGCACTTGCGGGAGTCATGCATGTGGACCCGATTCCACCCGTCCAGGAAGCACGCGACCTGATCCGATACCAGCAGATAATCCAGCTCCGGCAGCACGACTCTGAGGAGGGACTAAAGCTCCGCGCCGTCCTTGATCTCCATTTTGGCCCACGACACCCCCTGATGTTGGAATGCGACCGCCTCATCCGCTTGGAGCAATTCAAGGCCAATCTTCCCGTAAAGCCATCCAAGCCCGCCGAGTAACGATGCACCACTTGAACCGCGGACCAGCGCCGGCCTGTCTGGCAACTTATCAGCATGGCGTCCACCAGTGGACGAACATCACCCCCACATGGACGGAACGCGAACAGCTCCGCGCTGCCCTCGAAGCCATGCAGGGCCGACGCTGCGCCTACTGCGAAGGGGATCTCGACGTGCATGGCCAGGGTCAGCACATCGAACACTTTCGCCAGCGTGGACGCTATCCGAAGGGAGCCTTCGATTGGGATAACTTGTTCTGGTCCTGCCAGCGCGAGGACTCATGTGGGAAACACAAAGACCGATGCGGAGTGTATCCTCCGGCTGACCTGATCAAACCGGACATCGAAGACCCGGAGCACTTCTTCCTCTTTGCCTCCAATGGGACCATCGCTATCCGCACCGCCACGCTGACCACCCAGGAGCAACATCGCGCCACGGAAACATTGCGAATTCTCAACCTTGATGAGGCACTCGGCCCCCTGCGTTACATGAGGCAGGCGCATTGCGCAGGCTACATTCAGACCGGGGAAGAAATCCAGACTATCGCTCTCACCTGGCCGCCCGAGGACTGGCTTCCCTTTCTGGCCGATGAGCTTTCTCAAACCAGCCAACTTCCTTTCTGCACGGCTATCAAGCATACGCTGACCCCGCACTGATTGGCCCCACCGCCTGAACCGTTTCGCATGTCCCAATTCCAAATCAAATCCCCCCGCAAGCTCATCGAAGTCGCGCTGCCGCTCGATGCCATCAATGCGGCTTGTGTGAGGGAGAAATCCATCCGGCATGGGCATCCGAGCACGCTGCATTTGTGGTGGGCGCGGCGTCCGCTGGCGGCGGCCCGGGCGGTCATCTTCGCGCAGTTGGTTAATGATCCCGGCTACCAGCAGGGTGGGGGGTTCAAATACGGGAAGAACAAGAAGGAAGCCGCCATCGAGCGGAAGCGGCTTTTCAAAATCATCGAAGAACTCGTGCTGTGGGAGAACACCACCAACGAGGAAGTGCTGGAGCGTGCCCGCGCCGAGATTCGCCGCTCGTGGCGCGAGGTGTGCGAGCTGAACAAGGACCACCCGCAGGCCGCAGAGTTGTTCAATCCCGACAAGCTGCCAGCCCTGCACGATCCCTTTGCCGGGGGCGGTGCGATCCCGTTGGAGGCGCAGCGGCTCGGACTGGAAGCCTACGCCTCGGACCTCAATCCCGTGGCCGTGCTCATCAACAAGGCGATGATTGAGATTCCGCCTAAGCCGTAACGATGCAGAAGGAAACTGATATTGTGGTGTATTAAGGGTAAATGCGAAGGGAAATCAGGATGAGAAGCAGGGGCGGTTTCGGACTGCATCGCAGTTGGGAAAGGGAGATGTCAGCTTGGCCCAGAGCTTTCGCCACCAGTCGCGTTCTCGGGGCGGCACGGCGAGCCTGATCGTGAGGGTGCCTTGGGCCTCGCTGAAGACGCCCGCG